>Ga0181392_1000882_pt1 | contig 11582 bp, 17 predicted proteins | sample 15SPOviralmetaG_FD_130083 | JGI IMG/M metagenome (GOLD analysis project Ga0181392, IMG submission 130083) | Marine viral communities from the oligotrophic San Pedro Time Series (SPOT) site, San Pedro Channel, CA, USA - 15 SPOT_SRF_2010-09-15 | ecosystem: Environmental > Aquatic > Marine > Strait... | reverse complement strand
TTCTTATCAAACTTCTTTCTGAATGAGAATATTCTATCATAGATTACGAAAGTTTCAAGACTTATGTCTCCACCAAGAAATCTTTTTAAGATTGTTGGATGACCTTTCGAACAACTGAATAGATTCTCTAATTCGTTGTTCGAGAGTAATTCGTTGCTTTGTTCTTTGAACAAGTAAGTCAAACTCTGTTGTCTTTTTGTCCAATCTGAATAAGTCCTTTCTCCAGAACTGATAATTTCTCCAATCCATACCCGATTTACACTAGTAGATTCTACAAAGTTTGCGACCAAAAAATTAACAATCTCTTCGTCTTTATATTTACGACTTGTTTTTTCAAAGAAGTAACGGTCTTTTCTTTTGTAAAAAGATTGAAGAGAAGCCCTTACCTTTTTATTGTATTTGAAGTAATCATAGTTTTTATTAGAAAAATGCGATTTCAAAGCAAGATATTCACAATAGACTTGATATGGGGTCACTTTCATATAGGCAATTTTGCTTTCGAAGTTGCTTTCATAAAATTAAGTCTCGTAGCATCCCACTTCAATTTTTCTTTCAGTGGTTTTGATACAAGTTTTGTGACTGATTCTACATCAAGTTCATTTAATTCGCAATAGTGAACAATCGCATCAATATAGTTAATTTTTTCTTCTGCAACAATCTTTTCGATTTCGAGTGCAAATTTAGATGGTGTTAGAAATTTACTTGCAATTACTTTTTCTAATTCTTTATTCGGTTCCATAGAGTTCCAGTTTATCTGTAACAAACTTTCTAATGTATTCGGTAAGAAGTTTGATGTACTTTGATTTGTTTCGTTCTTCGTAGACGACGCATTCTCCATTTTCACAAGCCATAATGATTACAAATTTTTTGACCGGAATACCAGTCATTTCATACAACATACAACCATATGCTGCACATTGAACAAAGTAGTTTTCGATCCAATTTCTTGGTTTCGGTTTTTTAGAAGTCTTAAAGTCAATTATTGCTAATTCACCCTCGTATTCTGCAATACAATCGACGGTTCCAGCAATTCCTAACTGCTTACTATATAGGGAAGTTTCCAGAGCATGAATATTATCAATATTCTTTAAAGTTCCCTTAGAAATCTTAAATAAGAACTCAGAGATAGGAGGAACTTTTAGTAACTCTATATTCTTTAGGTGACACTCAGTGAGACTATGAAAATCGGTTCCACGACGTGTTGCAGCCTTTGTGACTCGATCTGCTTCTTCATCACCAACTCTTTTTCTCCATTTAACAAAAGTCTCCTTATTATAATGACTGGTTACAGAAGTAATCGAGACCAGTCTTAGGAGTTCTTCTTCATGGGGAACAGAATAATATCTGACTCCATCAATAGTCTCCCTCTCAAGTTGAGGAAGATTTAAATCAACATGATTAAACATTAAGACCTCATTCTACCAGTATTATAACCGATTGGTATTTGTTCGTCAACAGGTATAAGTTTTTATTCAACACCATTATTAATCCAAATTCTTTTAGGGCGATTTTTTGCTTTTTAGACTTATAATTACAAATTAATTCCCAATTCATTTTTTGCCATTAGATATTCTTTAACAAGACCAGATCTACATACATCATCTATTCCAAACTCAATTATATCAAAAGATGGCATTTTTCTAACAATATTCATAAAATCCATAATACCATTCTTTTCATTCATTTTAGTAAGGTCAGACTGGGCAGCATCTCCACAAAAACAAATTCTACTATTTTCACCAACACGAGTAATAATTGAATCCAATTCGTGCCCATTAAGGTTGGAAAATTCATCTACAATAATTATAGCATTATCAAGAGTAGTACCTCTAATAAATGATGTGCTCCAAAATTTGATTGATTCCTGTGATTTAAGATTGCCATACAACATCTCAAAATCAGCATCAGAAGGCATCTGGAACATATACTTTACCATATTCTTATATGGTATTTGATAGATGTCTGCCTTATCTTCATGAGAACCAGGAAGAAACCCGATCTCTCTGGTTGCTACAAGAGACCTCACAAGGTATATTTTCTCATAAGGTGTATTCTCGTCTAATACATCTTTAAGTGCATTAAAGAGGGTTATAAAGGTCTTTCCTGTCCCTGCACAACCATATGCAACTAAATGCTTTCCTTCCTTATAAGAGTCAAACAGTCTTTTTTGATTATCATTAAGTGGGTCTATATCCACTAAGTATGAAGAACTTAATGGTTTTTTCTTTTTCATTTGCTTTGCAGTTAGACCAACTCCAATGGGTCGATCATTCGCAGATGCTCTTTTTCTTCTTGCCATTAGATTTTAGATACTTTAGAACCTGGTGCTTTTGATGCCTTATTTAAAACCTCATTCCATCCAGGATTTCTTGCTACGAGTTTATCTCTCCATTCTCCTACTTCTGCAGGTTTGGGACAAGTAGAAGGATCTGACCAGTCACGAATCCAATCACTATTTTCTTCGCACCATTTTGGCCATTCATGAACACTCAGAACTATTTCCTTTTGTTCACCAGTTTCTTTATTAATAATCGGATATGTTGCCAAAATTTCCACCTCTTAATGATGTGTTTATGTAAGGATAATTTATTTATGGACTTAGTTTTGCTCTGTGAAGACGCTTAGTTTCATAATAATCCCAAACTTCTGGTGCCCATTCTTTAATGATAGGACACATCTGTTCACAGAGTGCCTGAATCTCAAGTTGTGCATCAAGTTTTGACCGAAGATCAAGAAAGTGCAATACAGAACGAAGGTTGAATGAAACTACAAAGTCCTGACGAATTCCTTGTGGAAGGTAATCACGGATGTGTTCTTCTGATGCACCAATTTCGTGATAATCATTTGCATACTCTTTACATGCAGCAAGAGCAAGTCCCAGTTTCCTTTGACGATTTTCTTCTGTCCAATCATACTTCTTACCCTTACGATTGGTATAGAACCCCGCAGGACGCACATAGAAGACATCTTCAGGACTTAGTTCACCTTCTGCAACTTTAAGAACACGTTTCCCAGTGTATCGTTGTGACTGCACATCAAAACTTACACCAACACGATGAGTTCTTGCCTGAACCATCACATTATGAACATAACCACTTACATTCATAATCAATCCAGTATGTTCCAAAGGACCATAATGACCTCTATCATTTGCAAGAAGTTGCTCTACAACCCACTTTCCTGCCTTTTCTTCATCTGGAGGTGTTTTTGTGTAGATTGGATATTCTGAGTAATCTTGCTTTCCTGCATACCATACAATCTGTTGAGGGTTTGGAATTGCTCCAAGTTTTACAACCTTAAGATTTTTATCCATCCCAAGAAGATCTTTTGATTTTACTGGTTTCATTTTCCAAATCCCTTTGAGTTCTTTTTATCTATATCAACAATCCGTTGTTTTACCGAACGCAATTGTGATTTCATTTCTTTGATTCTTTCTTCACTATAGAGATAATCTTTCTCTATCAGTCTTTCAAGTAATTTTACCAGTTCTTTTGCTTTTTTTGTTTCAGTCATTTTCTTCCTCAAAGACTTCATCATAATCTTCAATATATTCACTATATGGATTATAGTCTACCTTATCATCTCTATCAGAATTTACTTCTGCCTTTAGAGAATCCAAAAGAAGTTCCAAATTACGAATAATCAAATTAACTCTTTCTTTTTCCATATACAAAATTACTTCATCGACATTATAGCATAAAAAAGAGGGTCTTGCGACCCCCAGTAAAGTTAAGTGCGATGATCGTCAACTTTGTGATGCAAACTTTCGTTCGATTTTGATACCACGATACATAAGATTGTGGTTACGAGTTGCGGTTTGCTCTGCTAACACAGCGGCTTTGTATGCCTCTTTATCGTACTGCTTACCACGATAAGTGATAGTAGTCATGATTTTACTCCTAAAGAAATGGGTTTTTTTTAAAAACGCCGTTCCTTCAGTCGTTTGCGTCCCATACACACTCAGGTACAGATTCCTTTACGGTCTCTACCAACTCAAGTTTGAAAACATTAGAGATATTCTCGTTTGCTCTCATCCTCAGCATAATAGCATCAGCTTGAGCACATGTGAGTGATGAATAGAACAATAGTTCTAGCATGGGATGAACGCTCCGTTCCGCGACTTACTTGCGTCAGAGTCTCCTCTGATGAACGATAGGTCTATTATAGACCCTGTACCTTATTTAGTCAAGAGGTTTCTGAAAATCCCTACAGACCAAAAAATTTCTGGAGATTTTTTCTCGACTTTTTTGGGATTATTTACGCTTTTTGGTTGGAGGTGATGGTTCCAATCCCCATAGTTTTGGATTGGTTCTTCCCATACCAAAGTCAATACCTTTTAGATCGTCACGAAACTTATCCCAGTACATATTAAAGATACGAACTTCTTTCTGACTACGAGTCAAATCATATCTCGTTTCCCCATCAATCACATAAGTGATTATCATGGCATCATAAGGACAATCTTTAGTAGATACTTGTTCCCAAGTTCCATTCTCTATCAGTATATCGCATCCATATACGGATTTGGAATTTTCTTTTTCTGATGGTGTCCATGAGGTCATTGACTGTTCCTCTTCTGTTTTAGTAGGAGCATCTCCCAATTGATTTGCCATAATTATGAACGATTTCCCCAAGTAATGTCTGGATATGCTTCACTTACAATTTCTTTCGTAATCTTATATTTCTCTGAAAGTTTTTTATCTTTACACAAACAAACAACTTCTGCCTCTAATGGATGAAGTCCCTCAAGAATATTAATGAACATCGTTTCACGACGAACACCACTCATGGAATCATTGCCACCCTTAAGAAAGTGATAGAAGTTTTTAAACTCTCTACGAATTGTAGTGTGTCCGTTCTTATCACTCGAACCCATAGAAAATGAATCCATTTCATGCATTCTACGAACTTCTTCTGTGATTTTAGTGCTCAGAGTTCCATTTGATGATGCCTGATCCTCAAATCCAGAATAAGGAACCTCTCCTTCAGGAAGCATAGAAATTATACTTTCATCAAAGTTCCAAATTAATGTTGCCTTCAAAGAAACATGTTCATACTTCTTCAGGACTTCAATCTTCTTTGCCTTGCTTCTCTGTTTGGAAACAAGATCCAAAACCTCAAAAACAAATGGATTCTTTGGAAGTTCCAGTGATACTGCCTTAGTCGTTGTCGTTTTCTTCTTCGTTACTGTCGTCATAGTTTTCAAAATTAAATGCGATTACTTCATCTGGGATAAGATTTCCTTGCTCATCAAACAATTCTGGATGCAATTTGGGAATTTCCCGATAGTTCATCATATATTCTCTGGCAGTCCAACCAATCATTAGACCCATCATGAGAAATAAAATAGTCAGAAATGAACCAAATACTAAACTAGTTGCTAACATTTTTCTTACTCCGGGATGTCTTGATAGAAAATTCAAAGTGAATATTTACTTTCCATCTCAGAAAGCAAACCATCTTTTCAAACATAATGTGAAATGGTCCTGTTTGCTTTCTCTTACCTCCATTGAGCAAGAATTCAATACCACGATTTATGTGGTCTTCATTTTTATTTATGTTAAGACTTGATGACTTGTTGTTCTCTGAGGAATTTGATTGTGTCAACACATCCTCCTAATTTTTTATTGTCACATACTACTTGCGGAAAAGTAGAACCCCTACCAAATTTAGCATAGAATTCTTCTCGCGTAAAGTCTTCTTCAAGATTATAAGATACGAACTGTGTTCCTGTCAAATCTAGTAATTGTTTAATCTTGTGGCAGTGAGGACAATTATCTTTTGTGTAAACTTTAAAATTCATAAATTAATCTCTGATTAAAAAATAATTTCCAATTACAAGACAATCTATATCAATACTTTCAAAAGTTTTGATAGCATCTTTTGGATTCTCTATAATTGGTTCACCATTATCATTAAAAGAAGTATTTAAAAGAACCGGACAATCAGTTTCTTTGTTATATTTTTGAAGAAGTGTTGTAACTTCTGGATGCAACTTTTCATTTACAGTTTGAATTCTACATGAGAAATCTTTATGTGTGATCGCACCAAGTTTCTTTCTTTGATGTGGTTTTACTATCAGAGAGTATAGCATATATTCATTTGGATGTAAATCTATAAAGTATTCTTCTTGATATTCTTCAAGCATAATACCCGCAAATGGACGCCACTCTTCTCTATGTTTAATGCGAGTATTTATTGTCTTTTTATTTTCTTTTAATGATGGATTCATCAGAATTGAACGAGAACCAAGTGCTCTAGGCCCAAACTCTGAACGATTTTGAAACCATCCAACAATTTTATTATTAGAAAGAAGTTTAGAAACCTTCTCACACAGTTCTTCAAAGTCATCAAACTTCTTATAGTTTTTCCCTTCAAGTGCTTCCTCAATCTCTTCGTCACTATAAGTGCGTCCAAGAAGTGAAATATTATGTGGGAGAGTTACTTTTTCTTTTGCCTTAAAAACACCATAACATGCAGCACCAAATGATAATCCAGTATCGTCAGGAAATGGTGGAATATGCATATTCTTTACAATTTCATTCTTACGAATGACAGAGTTTGCGAGAATATTCAGAAACACACCCCCAGAAAGGCAAAGATTGTCATCAATATATCCTTGTTCTTTAAGTGTCTTCATATAAACAAGCATTCCCTGCTCAAAATTATGTTGAAGAGTTCTTGCTTTGTTCTCTGGACTCATGTTTCCATAAACATAGTCCTGTCCAGGAAAAGAATTGAATGTAACTGAAGGGATACCTTCGAAAGTTTGTCGATAATCTTTTTCAAACTCCTTCATATTACCATATGCCGAAAGACCCATGACCTTGCCACAGAATGTCTCACGATACTTTGGATCAGTAATATCAATTTGTTTCTGAACCATCTCAACATAAATTTGATATGCCCAAGCCCAATAATAATTTCCAAAGTTATTCATTTCAGGAATACCGGGATGATACCTAAAAATACCTTTTTCTTTATTAAAGTATCCTACAGAATGATTCTCTGTAGAAAAAGCATTGCCAGTAGAATTGAATAAAATAGATCCAGCATTATCCATCGTAATAAATGTTCCTTCATTGTAATCTGAAGAGAACACTGATGAATATGCATGACACATATGATGAGATACTATCTCAACTTTTGATTTTGGGAAATATCTTTTAAGTTTAGATTGAATAGTTTGATTAATATAATTCTTATAGAAGTTTGTATTTGCCATCGATGGAACGACAACTACATCAATATCTTCTTTAGAAAGATTTCCTGTCGATAAACAATAGTCTATCGATTTTCGTGGGAAGTTTCCATCATATTTAATACCAGTAAGTCTTTCTTCACTGATACTAGTTACATGATTTCCATTAGAAAATAAAGACACACTTGCTCCATGTGTCCAACTTTCATTCATTTGTTCTCTCAAACGAGGATTATCAGAAATTAAAACGTTCCATCCAATCGCACCATAAAGTCCAATAACATTCATTTATCAACTGCTTCTATAATTTTATCAAAGTTGAAGATTTCTTCGTCCTCATCCACATAAGGATACTCTGCTTCTACTCCAGTAAAATCAAAGTCAAACAAATAACTATTTGGAAGTTTAAAGTTGGCAGGTTTCTCTGCTTGAATATTGGTATGTATATCCCATCCAAAGACCTTTGGACTAGTTCCATTCCATAATACCACAGAAGGCAATTTCAATGCTGTTGCTGCGTGTTGTAGGCAACTATCAATAAGTATTCTCTTCTCACTATTCAGTAAGATACTTACAAGTTCCATATTACTCATTAGATCTTGAACTACTTCTACACCATCCAATGCTTCAGAAGAAGGTTTTTTGACTTGAAAAATATGATACTTATCAGAATAATGATCTACAAGTTTTTGTGCAAGTGCCACAGGCATATCTCTTGCCCATAGATATGGTCTCTGTTCATTATACATTCCACCATTAGTTTGAAGAACCATAATGGGTTTTTCGTTTGCACGACTTTCCCAAAATTCTTTTGCAATCTTTTTCTGTAAAGGATTAAATTTAATATCTGGCATTTCACCACGATATTCTAATCCATACATCTTAGACCAAGTTTGAATCAGAGGCAGTTTTTTATGAATATGATCAGTAGTGAAATAAGGTTCATTATGAAAAATTATTGAGTCCTCATTTTCAATATAACTTTGGTAAAAATAACTTGTATTACCAAGTTGATATACTCTATCTACAAATGGAAGATTTTGAAATATTTCAGACCAGACAGAAACAACAATCAGTTTCCTACTAGGAAAGTTGTTCTTGATGCACTTAGCAACCGCAGTGGCCGCAACGTGTTTTCCTAGGCCACCTTGGCAATGAAATATACAATACTTAAGTTTTGCCATAAAATTACCAAGGAGTTTCTTTATTTAATGTGAAAGGTGCTGGGGGATTAAGAACAGAATTTATCCAAGAAGTGTGTTGTGCAGTGACTCTTTCTTCTGCAAGTTGGTCTGCAATCCAACCCAATACAATCTCTTCAGTCAAGTCTGCAAATGCAACAAATCCTTCAGAATCTGGAATAACATCTTCAGAATTAACTTGATAATTTTCAAAACCTTCAATTGTAGTTCTTTCTACATCAGAATCATCAGAAGATACCCATTTAACTTGAATATCACAAACTATATCATTTCCATCATTTTTCACTTCGAGATTTTCAATTGTTCTTATGTGTGTAATTGCCATTGTATTTTAATTAACTCTCCATTATTTATTCGGATAATTTGAAATACATTTCTTTTCCTTCCATTGCTTGCTCTAAAGCGTGTGCATAAAGCCCAACAGCATGATCAATAACATCTGCTTTCGATGTTCCACTGGATTTAGATAGTTCTTCTAATTTTTGAAGAAAGGAGTCTTCGACGCGGATTTCAAAGCGTTTGGTTTTAATTGCCATTGTATTTTAATTAACTCTCCATTATTTATTTAAAGATAATAGTATTATCCTTTGTAATCGGTGCCTTTACCTTAGGGGTTACCGTAACAATATCAGGTGTTCCCCAAAATTCAAGTCTTCTTTTGTTTTGTTCATAAATATCAATAATTTCTTCTGGAAGAATTGATGCTGGTGGTGGAGAAGTTTTCTTGACCTTAGAACGAACCTGATGCATATCACTTAGTCCATAAGTTAACAAATCATCTTCCCTATGAATATTTGAGATTGATTCAAAGTCATGACCATAAAACTCTTCCCCAAGAAAATCATAGATGTCTTCCATTATTTTTTCAGGATTATCTACAAGATCATTATAGTCCACAAAATGCATTTTGTCACGTACATTTTGTTGGAATCCCATCATAATCGCATTCAGTGACTCATAAACAATACCACCATCATTTATAAGATACATACATCTATTTAAATCATTAATAGGTATATCATTTTTGATTAATTGTTCATCTACAAAATTAATTCTTGGTTGTCCTTCCTGAAAAGGATTTCGATGAATCATTGTTAGAATAGAAGTTAGAATCTCATCTATTCTACGAACTGGAACAAGAATCTTTGCCTGTTCTCCAATATATCCTTCAATATAAGGAACTCTTGCAGTCCATGCACGATTTTTATCAAAGACAACTGGTTGTTGAACATCACTGTAAAAATGATGTGGAATACTACCAATGATCTCTCTGACTTGATCTGGTTTTGGATATCCATGATACAACTCATTACCCATAAAGTCTTGCTCTACGGCAAACATTGCACCAAGAACTGGACTTGATGGTCCAGAATAAAATTTTGGATTTTGATTTAAGATTGAAGAAAGCAAAGTGCTTCCCGAACGGGGAAGCCCTGCCATAAAATAAAAAGTTTTATTCATTCACGATTCATTATTCTTGCCACTATATATTATACCATATTCAGTAGAAAATTAACTTTTTCTTCCAGTGAAGATAATCTTTCTTTGAGTTCTTGGTTTTCGACATCAAGTTCTTTGATTGCATTTACAAGGACAGGAAGTAAGTGCTCATGAGTAACACCCCACTTATCTATATTAGATTTTGATGCAATGATTGTTTCATCACCTTCAAGTTCTGCAACTTCTTGAGCACTGAATCCATATCTGACTCTTTCATCAGTAACCTCATTCGTTTCTCTATTCTTGAATGAATATTTGATAGGATTAATATTCTGTAAGAATCCTCTTCCATGAGGCACATCACCATAAACACACTTATCTCTAATATCAGAAATAACTGTCCATGCTACTTGTATTGCGGCACATGAATGATCTGCATTACCCATAACAATACAATTGCTACTTGTCGTCAGATTAATCAGTCCTGATGGAGTGCCTGATGTTTGACCGGCATTTCGTCCAAATGCAAGGTTATTACTACCTATTGTATTACTGCATCCTGCATTAAGACCAAAGAAGTTATTATTACTTCCAGTGATGTTGAAGTATCCTGCACCCTGACCTAAGAAGTTATTATAACTTCCAGTGGTGTTGCTTCGTCCTGCACCCTGACCTAAGAAGTTATTATTACTTCCAGTGGTGTTGGAGAATCCTGCACTATTACCAACGAAGAAATTAGAACTTCCAGTGGTGTTGCTTCGTCCTGCATAAGATCCTAAGAAGGTATTATTATCTCCACTAGTGTTGGACAATCCTGCTTTCGAACCCAAGAAGTTATTATTACTTCCAGTGGTGCTGTATCTTCCTGCTTTCGAACCCAAGAAGTTATTATTACTTCCAGTGGTGTTAGATTGTCCTGTATAATTACCAAAGAAGTTATTATTACTTCCAGTGGTGCTGCATCTTCCTGCACTATAACCCAAGAAGTTATTATTACTTCCAGTGGTGTTGGAGAATCCTGCACTATTACCTAAGAAGTTATTATTGCCTCCAGTGGTGTTGGATCTTCCTGCATTCGAACCTAAGAAGTTATTATAACTTCCAGTGGTGTTGCTTCGTCCTGCACTATTACCAACGAAGAAATTAGAACTTCCAGTGGTGTTTGCAAATCCTGCATAAGATCCTAAGAAGGTATTATTATCTCCACTGGTGTTGGAGAATCCTGCATTCTTACCAAAGAAGTGATTATGACTTCCAGTGGTGTTGGATCTTCCTGCACTATTACCTAAGAAGTTATTATAACTTCCACTGGTGTTGGGGAATCCTGCATAATTGCCTAAGAAGTTATTATGAGATCCAGTGGTGTTGGAGGATCCTGCACCATAACCAAAAAAGTTATTAGAACCTCCAGAACCAGAAGCACACTTACCGGCATAAGTTCCTAAGAAGGTATTATGTTGTCCAGTGACCGTTGCACATTGACCGGCACCACGACCGATCATATTGTTACAGGATCCAGTGGTGTTGGAGTATCCTGCACTATTACCAACGAAGTGATTATGAGATCCAGTGGTGTTGCATCTTCCTGCATCCTGACCTAAGAAGTGATTAAAACTTCCAGTGGTGTTGCATCTTCCTGCATCCTGACCTAAGAAGTTATTAGAACCTCCAGTGGTGTTGCATCTTCCTGCATTCGAACCTAAGAAGTTATTATTACTTCCAGTGGTGTTGGAGTATCC
>Ga0181392_1000876_pt1 | contig 11608 bp, 11 predicted proteins | sample 15SPOviralmetaG_FD_130083 | JGI IMG/M metagenome (GOLD analysis project Ga0181392, IMG submission 130083) | Marine viral communities from the oligotrophic San Pedro Time Series (SPOT) site, San Pedro Channel, CA, USA - 15 SPOT_SRF_2010-09-15 | ecosystem: Environmental > Aquatic > Marine > Strait... | reverse complement strand
AGTCTAATTCAATATCTTCTTCGGATTGTTCCATCTGCTCTTCAATGATGTCAGGACCCCGTCCTGAGCGACCCCCTTCAGGGGTGAGGTCTTCGGTTCGCTCTTCGGGCATAACAACTTCCGCTAAATAATCCGCCATTTATATTGAATTATATAAAAAAAATTAGTGATAATTATTAAAAATTTAGTGGAAAATGTATATTTTACTTGCGTTTCCTTATATGAAATACAATCTGAGTTGTTCCCGTTAATGAATTGATTTCCCTTTCATCCACATCCACAATCTGGACTTGTAATTGATTTAATAATATTTTCGTTGGGTTCATAAGTGATACATAAGTCTTTTCTCCAGGTGCGAAAAATAGATTACCAGTCTCTCTTCCATCATTGCTGAATTGTGGCACGTGATATACGAATTTACTTAATGATTGTTGCCCACCATTAAAGGATTTATGAGTTAATCCAGGGAGACGAATGAATGAGGATTGTGCTCCTTTATCCAATGGAGCAGTTGAAGTGAATTCAATAACTACTGGAGTTGTTGCTGATACGTATCCATCCACTAATCCTTCTACCTGTGTTAATAATCCTCTATCGGGGAAACCTAATTGGAGACCCATATTCGGGAAATTAATACCATTTATGTCAAGTGCTAAATATCCAGGGTCTGATTGAGGGATTCTTCCAATTGAAAGGGTGTGCTTGAAATCCACTCCATTAGAAGCATTGGACCCGCTGAATGGATAAACTGCTGGACTTGGTTCCGCGTGTCTATTAATGAATATATTAGTCTTCTGGTCTATGTGTGTTATTGCCCCTTTCAATGTTATCGTAGGGCGATTAGGTTGGTAATCGTATAATGGTTCATTTTCTCCCTTTTCATTGATTGCTAGACGATTCGTGACTCTATTATTGGAATAGAAATCGTCTCCAGGTGTGAGAGTGTGAGGTGTTCCAGCACTTCCTTCTGTGAATAAAGGATATCTATATGTATGGTCGTAAGAATCTAATTCTTGAATTTCTGTATCCACAGCACTCTTTCCAATGCTAATTATAGGATAAAGGGCGTGTGTATTTTCGGAGATTGGTTTTAGGCATTGATTCGGATCCTTAGATAGTGCTGGACCGCAGATTGGATCATAAACTGCTTTCGCTTTCTGACCGAATGAAACTGATATTCCGTCATATTCACCTGTAAATCGCACTCTGTCATAAGAAGCATAAAATTGTGATTTCGTCATTCTCGCACCAGAATGACTTCCACCACTCTCCCAATAACTTATTTCAAAATGTTCCATAGACTTTCTATTGGTTGTTGCCGCCGAGTTGTATATAAACACACCATTCTCTGAAACCATAACACCATAATCGCAGTGAAATGGTGGTGATTGGTCAGCCTCTAATTTTGTCTTAGCATAAGTGACGAGAGGAGTGCGGTCCTTCCAAGCGAATGGAGAAGTAATCTGGATTTTTTCCCTAACGCTTCCATCTGCTTTTACACCATTTCTTCTCTTGTATTGAAGGATAGGGCGAGTTAATCCAACAATCACATAATTAGCAGAAGCATTCAAGAATTCATAGGTGAAATTACCTTCATTGAGAGCGAGAGGTCTATTCTTGATAATACCAATACACGCGGTATTGGAGGGGAATACGGAGTCTGATCCCGTTCGTTGGACTATACCACTCGCTGGATTAAATGAGAAAGCATTGCTTGGAGTGCTAGAAAGGGGTCTCTTGACATTATAATAAAAAGTATTGGCACAATTCGCCAATTGATTGACTGCTGTATGCCTTCTAGCAGTGAATTTAATATCTAAACCCTTTTCAACTCCAGCCGAATCGGTATTGACCGCAACATCCGCATTATTGAATATTCTAGGATCTCCATACATTGTATTCAATACTTCTTTCATTTTATCTGCGTATTCAGTTAATTCATATGTCTTAGGGGGAAGTTGAATTGGTCTAGGGATATGTATCTGATAATTCCGTCCTTGTCTTGTTGTATCTCCAGGTGAAGTTCCTGTTTCGGAGGCAGATCTCACAAGAGGATCCTCACCCCAATGGTGAGTAAAATAATTCGTAGAATTAATGCTTATGTTTCCAGTTCGTTTCAGTTTTATACTCTCCACTGCTATTTCGCTATCAGGTTCAATCTCAATTGGAGACCTAAAATAGTTAATGAAATGCGCAGGTTTCTCCGCATCAGTCTGTGCTGTATTCTCTGCTAATCGGGAAGTTGCCACTACGAGACTCATATTTATAATTAGGAGATATAAAATAATTTCTCTGTTAAAATTAAAAAATGCCGAAGAAGAAACCAGCAACGAAAATGAAGGGTTGTGAGAATAATGTCTGCGGTGAAACTCAGCATAATGTGCCTAAGAGAGTAAAGGAGAATAAGAAGGTAAAACCAAGTGAAGTTTTCGGCAGTCAGCCTAAGGCGAAAGCAAGAAATGGAAAAGGTAAAACAGGATATTAAATATGTCTAAAATTGACATAATGACTTGCCATACAATTTGCGAACTAAAAAATTTGATTGTTTATATGAAGTAAAATCATAGTAAATAAGACAATTGCTTAATATTGTATAAATTAAGACAAGTAAAAATAAAGTGTATAGAAAAATATATTATAGTATAGAATAATTGAGATCATACGAAAAAATACAATACTCGGCACTTTACTTAATTGACTTAAAAACATAGTCATATAAGTAAATATAGCACAATGCTAAACGATATCATTGAAGAATACGATATTGAAGACAACTTCAACAATCTATTGATTAGATATGTTAATTACCTTGAAAGAGAAAACAAGTGGTCCGAAGCGAATACCAATAATCCGAAACACGCTAAAAGTAATTTCGCTAGTAGATTGAAGCGACTCCATAATAACGGAGATCACGATAAACCAGTCTATAAGAAATTCGTTGCTTACATTGATAAAACTAAACATAGGGCACAGAGGGACGCAGAGCGAATTGCTAAAAATCTAATGGGTGATAAAGAAAAACAACTTGAAGAAAAGTGTAATGAATTACAGACTAAACTAGAACAAGCATTAAAAGAAATAGAACAATTGAAAGAAATGAATATTCAATTGGATAAAGAGAAAATGGATTTAATTAATAAGTATGATAGTGATTATGAATCGGATGACGATATAGAAGGCGATGATATCTAAGAGATTAAACATTCATATGCCTCCCTTACCTTTTTAAATTCTTCTTCATCTCCACCCTTATCGGGATGAGTTTCTCTTGCTTTCTGCCTGAAAGCATTTTTTATGTCCTCTTGTGAAGCAGACCTTTTCAGTCCAAGGATTGAATAGTTTTCGCATTCAGCCTCGCAGTCCTCTTCAAAGAAGAATGATTTCCTTTCTTCTTCAAATGGATTTCCATAGAAATTACTATCCGAATACCAATGATCCTCCTTTTCAAAATTTTCATATGAATAAGGTGTCCCCTTATAATGCTCGGGCAATTCTCCACAAGGTAAATGATCTTGATTTCCGAGAGACCACATCAAGGGATATGGATTGGCACTCATTAATTATATAATGAATATTTTTCTAAAAAACTATCAAATTTTAATTTATTGGATATTTAATAAAATGGTTGTAAGTAATAAGAATAAATTTAATGCTAAGTATGGATTTCCTAAGAATGCCCCGCATAGTAAAGCAGAGATTTCACGACTTACAGGAGTATCTATCGGAATTCTTAATCAGGTGTTTCGTCGTGGAGTCGGTGCTAAGAAGACTTCACCTAACTCAGTTAGAAGAATTTCTGACGGAAAAAAAGGCGGAAGAGGAGCGAAAATGAGTGCGGAGCAATGGGCGATGGCCCGAATATATTCATTCGTTATGAAACAACCTGGGACTTGGGGTAAAGCAGATAAGGATTTAGCAGATAAGGTTAGGAAGAAGTCAGGAACGAAGTCCTGAGCGACCCCCTTCAGGGGTGAGGTCCTAAACAAGTCTATCAATAATTTCGTCAGTCTTTTTCTCTGCTTCCAAGTCTTTAGAAGTTTTCGGCACAAGCCTGGGCGTCGCACTCTCTGATTGATTATCCAATATTTCTTTTTCCTTTTTAAGGATTTTATCCTCTTTCTTTTTCATTTCCTTTAATTTTTTCGCTTGATCTTTTAATGATTTCATTTCGTCTTCATTAGGTGGTCTTCTTTCACATTGAAATAAATAACATAAATTAACCTTACAATGGCATTTAGACTGCCATACGACTAATAATAATGACGCAACTGCTCCCAATACAAGCACAACTGCTCCTGCCAATTGATCCACAGAATAATCCTGTAATTGTCCTTCTTCCGACATTTATTCTATGATAGATTAAATCTCTTTTTATACGATTTTAAATTCTCTCTCATTGAAGTGCTATTACCCCATAGAAGGTAATAGGATAAAAATCCTGCTCTCATATAATCTCCAGTTGATAAATCCTTCTGGTGTCTATCTCTGTATCTCTTGCGTTGATCCTTATCCTTTTTAATTGTATAATCATCCATTCCAGCACTTCCGAAATGTGTTGTTTTCGTTCTTCCATTATCTCTGGTGAATATCGCCATATATTTCTTCCCTGCCTTGCTACTCTTTCTAACAACCATTTTCACCATTCTTTATTAATAAACATATTTTTTAAAATTACATTTAAAATAAAATGTTATATAGAATATAAAATGAGTGTCGCAAGTAATCAGCATTTAGAAATCGTCCCGTCCAATATCACGAGTGATGGAAAACTATCGTATAAGAATGGGCAACCCACTATTCAACTCCAAATCGGCGCACAGGATCGCTATATCGTCCCTGGCTCCATTCGCTTAGTCGGTGAAATCACAATTAAGAAGGATGCCAATAATACTCCAGTTGAAGGGGACAAAGTTCGTATGAATGAGCGTCTCGGTGTTTATTCTGTTATTGATACCCTTTCCATATTCTCTCAGTCCTCGGGTCAGACAATAGAAACAATTAATCACCATAATCGTATGATGTCAAGTTATTTATCGGTGACTCAATCGCAGGCCGATTTCGCCTGTCATGCGTACGAGACATCTCTCCGATTCCCCAACTTCAAGGGTCAGCAGAAGGCAGTTGTTGAGAATTCGCAGGCGGCCGCAACAGGCGATTCACCCAATTCATTCTGTATCCCGCTTGTGTCGGGATTATTTATGGGTCAGGATTCTATTCCTCTCTCCGATCAGTGGGGTGTTGGTGGATTGAATATTGAGATTCAACTTGCTCCCGATCAGCAGGTTCTATTCTCTGGAGATAACACGGACACCAATCTCCTTAATGCTTTCTATGAATTATCCAATGTTCGCCTAATCTGTGAGGTCCAGCGTCCTTCTATGGATCAGATGAAGCAGATTCAATCGCAGACAACTAATACATTCACATACAACTCTATTTCCTCGTATTACAATACTATTAACTCTGCGAATGCTATTCTCAATTTCAACCTTGGTCTGAAGTCTGTGCTTGGAGCATTTATGAATGTTGTTCCTTCGGGACATATTAATTCATTCACCCGAGACGGACTTGCTACCCTTCCATTTACGAATAGCAATGGTTCAGTGGCGAATGTTCAGCAGGCAGTATTCACCCGTGCTGGTGAGCGATTTCCATTAGAATATAATATTGATACTCTACAGAAGACAACTGCTACGAATACAACTGGAGACGCTCAACTTGTTCGCAACTATATGGACGCAGTTATGGGTTTCTCTAAGATTAATCGTTCTTCGGTTGATACTTCGGTATATCGCAACTTTGATTGTGGCACGAATTATTCTGCCTGTAAGGAGATTATTAAGGGAGGTAGTGCCTGGGGGCTTGGTGTGAATTATGACCAGATTTCCAATTCTGGAGTTGATTTCTCTATGGTTCCATTCGGTTGCCAATTACAATTAGGATTAACCAGCGATCACCCTAACGCAATCTTCTTATATGTTCATTCGCGCCAGACCTTAGTTTCGTCGCAGGGAAGCATACAAGTGATGAAGTAAGTGTAGAAAATAACTTATATGAAACCGATATAAAGGTTAATCATATATTATAGATTAATGATAATGGATAAATTAGAATATGTTGGATTTGATTACCTGAAAGGCACTGCGTATGAGAATGATTTCAAGGTATTTCCCGACCATAGTATATATGATATCAATAATGATTGCTGGGTGACGGCAACTCAAGGATTATTTGAGTTTCATTATGTTTATAAGATCACTGATAAGGATAATAAGTTGTATATTGGTGAAACACGATTAGATTTAGAATTAAGGCACCGATTACACAAGTCTGAACCTTGTAAGTGTGCCTATAAAGAATTAGATTCAGAGAGTAGTAATATTGAATTATGGTGTATATGTTATAGGCACGAAGCAACTAAACTGGAGAAATTATTCATAGAGCAACATCCTGAATGTGTGAATTATAATAAGGATCAACAACCTTCTCCATTCGTTAAATCTCAACTCAAGAGAATTAGAGACCATAAATATAGAAATAGTAGCGAAGGAAAGAAGGAAGAAATAAATCTTCAAGTATTTACCTCAAGACTTTTCAACAAGTGATATTTTAAAATTTAACCTTTATTTTTTTGTTTTCATATACTATATAATATGGATTCTTCTATGGCCCCCGCTCAACCTCAAGCATCTCAGATTCCCGATTTGGTTAAAATTGGTGCTGTTTCAACTGACACAGCGATTAATGTCCAGACAGATATTCTTGACCCTGTTATTTTCAGTGAGTCGGAATGCCGATTTGTTTTAGAGAATAAGGGTATTCTTCATAGCAACTCTCGCATTACATTTTCCTCTGCTGGTGATTGTGTCCAGAATGCTTCTGTTGGCACTCACCGCGCATTCTACCCTGCGAATATTGGGTGTCATTCGGTTATTCAGCGGTGCTCCCTTCGTGTCGGAACTAAGACTCTGTGCGAAATTGAGGACTATGGTCATTTCGCCGCATACGAAACCAGTTTCCTTCCTCCTGACGCAATCAAGGAGCGAGAGCAGGTTATGAGTGGGCGATTTATGAGTATTGAACCGAAGTATATTAATCGCTCTATTCCTTATGCTTCAAGTGATGTCGGTGCTTCTAACACTGAATCAATCAAGGAAGCAGAAAGCATTGGTATTGATAATGCTCGGGACGCAACTCTCCAAGACCCTTCGGAAGGTTTCTTCAATCAGTTGAATAATGCTTCTGATCCTCTCCCGACTGGAGTTGTATGGGATTGGCAGAATGAAGTGCGAAAACCTCAATTCTCTGTTTTACTCGCAGACCTATTCCCCTTCCTGAAACTCAATCAGCTCCCTCTGTATATGTTATCGGAGCAGGTTTCTATTCACCTAACATTCCAGGATAAAAAGTCGGACGCTGGTGCCGATACTTCGGTGCGAGTATGCCATAATGAAGGTCAGGGATTAACTAAGGATTTAACTCTCACAAGGCCTGATTGCCAACTGGTTGCTGATTATATTTTCTATCCACAGGATATGATGGAGCAGTATCGCCAGGCGAATGCTACAATGTCATTCAATTATGTTGATTATCAATTTATGAAGCGCAGTGTCGCTCAGACCGAATACCAGAGCGGACTTATCCAGAATGTCGGTGGTGCGGGTCGTATTGTGAATAAGGTTGTTGTTATGGCAACTCTCGCGAACACCAATGCCGATTCTCTTCTCAATCAATATACAGCGAATGGTCCTACGATTGATGCGAATAGCACGGGTAAGGTCACGACCAATCTAAAATACAATGATAATTTCCTTTACCCTGTGGATGTGGATAATGACGCTCGTCATTATCACAATGTATTCCAGTCCGAAGGTCGTGTGCCATATATCTCCCGTGATTTATATCGCGGTGAAGGTCAATTAGCAACGGACGCGACTGATACTCCAGGATCAGAAAACTTTGAGGGGCACGATATGAAAACTGCTATTCAGCAGGGTTTCTTCTACACTGCTTATCGTCTCAATAAGGGTGAGCGTGTCAATTCTCGTGGTATTGAGTTATATGATACTCGCAACCCAATGACGAATACTTCCACTCTCCGAGCATATCTCCAGGTAGTTAAACTCGCAACTCTCCGAGACGGAGTTATGGAAATAGCATTCGCTTAAATTTAAATCAATAACAATATTTTTAATTTATCTCTCATAACTAAATGAGTGGATACACGAAAACAACCATTGTTGAATGTGCTCGGTCCCAATCCGAAGAAGCACAGAATAACAATAATTCCAATCCAGCCCAATGGACGAATAGAGTTGGCACAGGATTAAAATTAAAACCAGGAGATACAATATCAGTCCATTCTTCATTTGTTTCTGAAATCGGGGCACAAGCAGGAGAGATACAGATTAAGGGTGAAGAGTTAGGGAAAGAAGTAGAAGTTGAAGTTATCAATACCGAAAAACTATTATTTGATAAAGATCTTCCTGAGAAATATCAGTTAGAGAATGCTTCATTGATTAAAAAGAAAATACAATTGAGAGATGACACATTGAATATGGTTGTTTCTCCTTATAAATCTGCTAATGGTGAGTATTACACCTTTTTACCGAGAATTTGGGCGGGATTACCCTCGGGAAAGGGAGCATCGGGTTGGGTGAGTTTTGATCAGACTCCACATAGTGGAACACTACTGGCGAAATTAGGTCAGTGCCAACACGCAAGGCCCCCATTGAATATGTGTGCGGCTGATGTTGAATTAAGGAGATTGGCGGGAAGAAGCACTAATAATCCTGAAAATAAAGTTGCTGGATTCAATGACGGAGCGAGATATACAATATTCAAGGCGAAACAGACATTCTTCGGAACTCCCACAGCGGAAGTCACCCTTGAAGGACAGACCCACGCTGGAGAACCTACAATCACTTTCACCCACGGATCAACAACTGAATCATTATTAGTTGGAATGGAATTAAAAACTCAATCTCCAAGTGTTGTATTCCCCGAACCCCCTTTAGCAACTATAATTGTTTCAATTGATAGTTTAACGCAGATTACTATGGATGGAAATGCTTCGGAGAATACCAATTCTCATAATTCATTCACATTTGAAGTATCTGCTTCATCCACAGACCAATATCTCCCACCCAATCAACAGAATTCTTCATTAACTGAATCAGAATGTGAAGCATTAAGAGATCCAGCGATTCTAGGAGATTATATCCAAGTAAAGGATTTATTAGAATTGAAGGTGAAACCAGGTTATAATTCTCCAACCGATGTATCGGTCCAATTAACCCAAGAATTAAATGAAAGGTCAGATATTGAATATTTAAAATATGATTTCACTGAGCACGGACAAGAAGAGAAAAATATGATACTTTCTTTCAAGACCGAATCACCAGCATATAAACTTTATCATTGTGCGACAGCAACTAGTTGGACGGGTGATACTTCGGGGGCATTTTTCAATGTATCGGGTGAAGCCAATGTAAATCAATCATATCAGTATTTATCTTCTTTTCAGCATATAGGGATAAAGAGACCAGAATTTTATATAGCAGGGAAAGAATTAAATGCTTCTACTGGATTCGTGACAACACCACAGGATTTTACAAGGCAACAGGATCAAGTATTTAATACTGGTTTAGCGTGGGGTGACGTCAATTTATTAAAATTAAAGAAATTCTTTGATAGTCAAGCAATCTATCCTGAATTATTTGACGATTACAATCAGAATGATATTCCTGTTAGTGCTGAAAGAACCCGATTCATTCATATGAATTTATTTGACCAAGGCCCGAATGACCCCACAGCAGTAAATTATCCAAGTAATTTCGCTACTTTAAAAGCGGAAGCATCTGCTCCCCTTGGATATGATTATTATTTCTCTAGCGTTGATGCGTCTCAGGGGTCATTTCCATTATTTATTGATTACAATCCTGAAACCCTAAATTTTAGTGCGAACGATGTTGGATATACAGATTATGGTGGTCAATATGGAACCACAATTGGAAAACCAATGATCTCAGATTATAATGATTTAGCATTCGGCTTCGCACGAAAAATAAGGAGATCTTCTCCCGTGCCTGGTGGTAATGATTATTTCACAATTGGATTTCAATTCACTCAGACTGCTAATAAAATTCCAGGACATTTCTTACAACCGAATAGAGCATACTCGGGGGATGAACCACAGATCGGGACTGCTGGTGGAAGGAGATTCGGTTTTGACCACCATTTCTCTGCTTATGGAACAATGGCAATGAATTTATACAATGGAAACACCGATTTATTTGGAAGAAATGGGGGTGAGCAATCACTTGAAGCATTTAATTTATTCCAGAGTCAGAATTTCACCAGTAGAAAACTTGACCCTTATAAAAATGGAATTTATTTGGGTGCTGACGAACCAATCATTAATTATAATCAATCTCAACAGAGATTTCAACTTGAATCATTTCACACCGCAGAAGTGGAGAATCAGGATTATAATGCTGGAGCATCCATTTTGAGTGGAGACCCTGTTTCGCCTAATCCTGACGCCGCCGATAAATGTTATAAAATAAACAAGGTATTTTTCAGGCAGACTTACACACCCGAAATGGCACCTTATCGTCCTAAATTCAATGCTTCTCTGACTGGTCAGGGTGCTCCAACAGAAGTTGCTCGTTTCAATGAAAATGTGAAACCTTTTTCAATTATGGATGCTCAGAGTGGATTATTCATAGAGAATTGGGTTGTGCCCGAAGAGTATTGGGATCGGTCATTAGTTGGGATAATGGGTTTCCGATATAATCAATTTCATAATCCTAATTCAACTTCTTCAAGGCAGGTGAGAATAAAGGCACACGGGGCCAATGCGGATCTCCACAATGTAAATGTAATTACAACCAATGCGGATGTCAATGAAGGAGATTTAATTGATTATTCTAAAATGATTCAAGGGACAGGAGATTTCAAGATTACCAATATAGTGGCGAAAGGCGCCCAAGAGAATCCAGGGAATACTCTTCAACAGGCATATATGGTATTACCAGTAATAACTATTAATCCAGTTGAAAGTATTAAAATAACTGCTGAGAGATTACCTACGAAAACTCTTAGACCTTATTATACAATCCGCAGTGATATTATAGAAGAAAATGGATATTTAGGTGGAACAAGGAGCGGTATTACTCTTCCAATTGTTTCAGTCACCAATAAAGCGAATCCTTATGGTGATTTCTTAAATGGAATGGGTGGAGATATTGTATTTACGAATACAATTAATCGGGTGCTGACGAGAATAAGGTGTAGTATTCACGAGCCCAGTGGGGAATTGGCTCGGTGCGATTTAAATTCAGCAATCCTATTTAAGATAAATCAAGAGATAAATGCTAATTTAAGTTTGGTTGATACATTATTACAGAGTAAAAATAAAGAAGACGTGGTAGAAGCGGAAATAGCGGAAGAAGGACCCGATTATTCTAAGGTTGATTATTCTGACGCATTAATATTTTAATTTTATTGTTTTAAAATTATAGTATATCAATTTATAAATGGACGAGCGATTTGAAGCACTCTGTGAAATTGGAGAACTGGTAATCAGCGGTGGTCGGTCAGACCT
>Ga0181392_1000874_pt1 | contig 11616 bp, 10 predicted proteins | sample 15SPOviralmetaG_FD_130083 | JGI IMG/M metagenome (GOLD analysis project Ga0181392, IMG submission 130083) | Marine viral communities from the oligotrophic San Pedro Time Series (SPOT) site, San Pedro Channel, CA, USA - 15 SPOT_SRF_2010-09-15 | ecosystem: Environmental > Aquatic > Marine > Strait... | reverse complement strand
GCGGGTGACTCAGCTGCATTCATTGCAGTACGTACATCACCAAACGCCTCAGAGTTATTCATTTCAGCAAGCATAAAATCTAACTGCACTTCAGGATCTCGCCAATTTTTTTCTTGTTCAGCTGCAAAGTCTACAAGATTAAGCGGATCAGTATCAAACCTTCCACCTTTTTCCCATTGAGCAAGTCCTCTTCCTTTACCGGTTTTACCACCATCAAGAATTTGTTTTGCGTCTGGATCAAGCTTTGATTCAGCATAAAAGTTACCCATAATTCCACGAGCAGCCGTATCAGTAAACCCACGATCCTTAAGCATCTTATAAAGCTGGTCAGCTTCTAGCGCAGGAATGTCTGGCATCTTTGGTTTAGGTTTTGGCAAGCTAACTGGTCCGCCGTCATTAGCATACTCAGGAATAGTTCCGCCCTGAGCTGCTTGCATAGCACGACCTTTGTCGTTCATTGCTTCAATCTGTGGTTCAAACATACGCACAGCTTCTGCATTCATTACAAACTCACCTGGCGTAAGCCAAGCAGGTACAGTATCAGTACCTCTAGGATCGCCAGGATGGTCTGGTATTGAAGACATCTCTGGTACAGAGGTATCGAATTCAATAGAGAACATATTACCATAGCGGTCTTTTTGTTCAAACTTTTTGAGTTTCATTATACCTCCTCTCCATTTTCTCTAATAAAAACGGTGTCTGTCCCTACAATATCAAATAGTTTTAACCACATACTTTTAATTGGTGCAAATATCCAGCCATGTTTATTTTCACCGTAGTACCATTTTCCATATGATACAAGGGGATCTGCGAAAGTTTTAGTGATAATCCATTTAAACACTTTAGATTTACGCATAAGCGGTACTAAAACCTCAGCCATCTTATAGTAACCTCTACGGTTTTTCTGTGTCATATGGTCATCGCGATACTTACGTACTACTTTATCCATAGTACCATTTCCGTATCTTGCTTCTAACATAATGAAGCAGCAACCACCACCGGAAGAACTACTATCGTTACCACCACCGGTATTAACAGGTTCATCATATTCATCTTCCATACCGGTAACTCCGCCAACTTTACCAAAGTCTGCAGTTCCAGAAGAATCTGTCTGATATGAACCACCTTGCCCATCATCTACATTAAAGCCTGACATGCCGCCTTGACCATCATTATCTCCAGCCCTTAAAGAAAGCTCTTGATTTGCTTTAAGCTGTGTAGCCGCGTTATTGCTAAGTAAACTAATGCTTTGACCAGGGTTTGTGCTGTCGCTAATTGAAACAACAGTACCGGTTGGTGTAGAGATTGTGCCTGATTCATTACGCACTCCGAATTGTCCATTATCTAATGCAACAATATCGCCAGGCGCAGTACCAAACTTACCACTAATGTTACTAGGCGCGGCGCGATCTCCCGTAAATCCAAGCTGTGCAGCAGTAATTGGTGTGCCCTCTACGCGATCAATGTCATCATCTGACAAGCCAGTATAATCACCCGCTGCTATTTGGGTATTCATATTAATAAGATCTGCAACCGTTCCCATTGGGGCACCCTCACCACGCATACGAGCAGCTCGTGCTCCTGCAATATTTAGTTCAGGGTTTAAGTCCATTTGTTTATACACTGAGTTATCATAGCTACCTAACGCAGAACCAATAACACCTTCGCCTGCATCTCTTAGCTTACTATAACCACCTGTAATAGTATTCATTGCAGCTGATGGACTTGCATAGGATGCAACGGCGCGCCCAGTAATTGGATCATACGCCCGACCTTCCGGTCCAAACACGTTACCTTGCGCATCATAAGTTCCATAACTACCATAAGTATAATCATCATCCATACCCATAGCATTTGACAAAAAGCTACCACCCGGAATTGCAGCAAGTGCTAATCCTAATGGGTTTTGTGTGCCACGTGCGTAGCCTAACCCTTGAGCTTGAGGAATTCTAGAGCTTGCATAATCAAATCCACCATTGTTATCACCAGCTTGTTGCATGGCTTCAACTACTGGGTCTGCTCCTACTGGTGGTGGAGTAGTTGTTGGCGGAACACCAGGCGTAGTTGGTGGAGAACCCACTGGCGGATATGCACCAGGGGGTAAATCTCTAAACCCAACACCTTGCTGTTGCTGACCATTAACCACTGCGCCTTGAGATGCAAACGGGTCTTGATTAAATGCAAGAGGCTGTGTAGTTTGTGTACCAGTTGTAGATCCCATAACACCGGCGGTTTGTTGTGTACCTGCTTGACCTGGTACCCCAGCACCAACTGTTCCTACAGCGGGTGCGGCTGTTCCTAATGTTTGAGGACTAGCTGACGCAGTTGCAGGTGCAAACTGAGAAGGGCCATAACGTGTACCATACTTAGGTTGTAGGCTGTACGTTGATTGATATGGAACTGTAGCCATAACTATACCCCCTTATTAGATAGCGGTCCACCATAATTAATTTCAATTTCTTCTGCAATCTTACCACCAGACTGTTTGTATTTAACAGCTGATATATTTGCCATTGATAGTGGTCCATTAACATAACCACCTTTATTAAACAACCCACCAAGCAAACTTTCTAGCATTGGCATAGCAGCTTCATAAGCAACTTCAGTAGCTATACCACCAGTAGGATCACCCATAGCAGCGCCTGCAGCACCAACGGTTTTCTTGCCAGCCTTTTTAAGCAGTTCCTCTTCACCTTTTTGCATAGCTTTTTTCATTGCACTTTGTTTTGCAAGTTCCATAAAAGAAGGTTGCTGTGTCATTTGAGGAGCAGGGGCTCTATATAAAGGGCCTTGCATTTGTTGTTCGGTCCCCATTGGTTTAGCTAGTTGAATCATTACTTACCCCCACCACCAGATGTTTTAGTTTGTTGAGGTGCGCTACCAAGATAACCAAAGTATCTTTGTGCACTGGTATGTGGTGCATCAAGTCTTTGCTGCTCGTATTGTTGCAACGCTGAGCCTGCTTCACCAAGTGCTTGCACACCTGCAGCAGCCTCTTGCTGTCTACGCTGTTGGTATGCTAAAGACCTATCCGCCAAAGCACCCTGCATGGCCTTTTGGGCACGCGCAGAGCCTAGCTGCCCACCATAGGCGGCCTGACCTAGACTAGAACCCATAACGTTCCTCAGCTGGCGTTCTTGAGCTGCAGCTGTATCATACATTCCAGTACCAGCCATAGCTTGTTGAGCTAGCTTAGACTGCGCATCAATTGCTTGGCGCTGGCGCGGATCTAGTTTTGCTACAATAGCTTCAGGACCTTTACCTACTTCGGTTTCATAACGAGTTGTTACATCACCTAGTACACGCTTTAAATAAGGTTTAAATTCAGGATCAATACCTGATGTTGTGGTTTGTCCACCACCGCCGCCACTACTCATAGCCTTCTCCTATTAAATTATTCATAATTAATTTTCCCGTGTGCTGAGTAGTATATCTCGGCACCATACTTTAAGTTGAGCAGCTTTACATATTTTTCTGAATGCTCCTCAGCTCGGATTGAATCTGCCCGCCATTTTAATCCACCATGTGATTTAGTATGCTGAATCATGGCATCAAATAGTTTAGTAACAGTGAAGGGGGTTGCCGCATCTTTATCTACAATGCAATCTTTTACATCCATTGTATAATAATTATTATAATAACTTTTAAAAGTTGATGCAATAAGAAAGCCTATTAGCTTATTATCTTTATATTCGCCAACTGCTAAATGATGTGGGCTACCTTCTTTTTGTTTTGTTACAATATTTAAAAAGAAAGAAATCCATACGGCTTCGTTTCTTTCGTATCCGCCGTATGTATTTTCTTTAGTTGACTTATCCATAAGCTGAATAGCTTCGAATACATCATTGTCCTCAATGTATTTTATCATTGTGTATTTACCTTTGATTGTAAATCAGCAAAGTTAGTAGACTCTCGAATATCTTTAAGCAGCTTTATATTTTGCTGCTCAAGATCATTTAGTAGTCTAACCATTTCAAGTAATGTAAAGTCTAAAGCGGGCTGCTCCGTAATTGGCGGATTTTGAACCGACATTATTTAACACCCCCTTTCATTATACCTAATTGCATACCTGATATATTCCATGCACGTATATTACTTCCAGTATAGCTGCTGCTTGTGTCTGCCGCTGCATCGTCAACCCTATAATTAAGGAATCTTCCAGTAGTACGTACATCAGTTTTATAAGAGCTGGCGACAATGAAATCATTTACAGTTAGCTTATTTGCTTTTGAACCAGACTGTGTATTATCTTCAGGCGTAGTTAAGTACGCAAGCTCGCCAGGGTTATTAGTGGCCCTAGCTCTAAGCTGTAGCGTAGCGCGCTGTGGCTCACCACCAACAGTCGTAATTGTTCCACCATCTGCCCACAAAGCAATACTGCTTAATGTTTCAGTATCAAAGTTTGGCGTAATAGATAGCTGCTCTCTTTCGGCATATGATATATAAGGTGTACCACCAAAATCAAAACCTAAATCAGCTGATCTAATTCGATTAAACAATGTACCAGATGTATATCCACTTTCCGCAAAGATAGGAAACAACTTATTAGGGTTAGTTTGATTACTAGACCAAGGTCTTACAATATCAAACGTAGTGCTAATAGTGGTTCCAGAGGTATCTTGGGTAGGAGCACCCGCTGCCACTGTATTACCTTCAGCTACTGCTACTAATGCCGTAGTTGTTGGTGCTACACTTGCTGCTATAACTTGAGTATCGGGACTAAACGCAGTTACATAGTTAGCTGTAGAACTAAACTGGCTAGGACTAATATCAATAGTTGTAGGTGCAGAGGTACTATCTGGTGTTACAATCAATGCATTATTAGTACTAATTTCAGCAAGTGCTGCAAGCAAAGCGCTTTGAAGCGTAGCTACAGTGCCGTTAGGCTTAGCTAGCTCAGTAGAGTTTTGTGTAGCATCTGGATTATAGTATAACGCAAGATAAGCAGAGTCAGAAGATACACCTGAGTCACCATACGTGCTATCGTTAGCAGCTGGTGTAAAGCTAGGGTCTAACAAACGCCCTGGACCTTCACCATAATGCCTATCAAAAATTACACTACTACCACTTGTTGTATTAATAGTAATTGTAACCCTAGTCATTTTAGCATAGGTTGGATTAACACCCTCAGTAACGGATATATTACTTCCTGTTGAATTACTAATCAAAGGTGATACTAATGTACCTGTCCTCGAATCACCTGGAGTTACGGTATAAGCAAACGAGCCTGTTACATTCTTACGGTCCGCACTTGTAAAGGTTAATACATTATTTGACCGACTTACGGTAAAGTAAGTAGTGTCTGTCCAGGCAGCTTCAAGTGCCGTAGCAATTTCAGTAGCTGTAATTTCTTCAACATTAGTTGGGGCTGATCCAGAATCCGGATCATACGCAGATGTACTATTAAAGTTAATAGTTACCGCATTACCCTCTGGTGGCGTAAGCGTAATACTGTCTGTTGTATTATGAGCTGCTCGACCCGCTCTTGTTTGGGCACCAGTAAATGTACTATTACTGAAGCCAGGCGGTAATGTACCTACGCTAGCAACTGTAACGGTAAAGTTATTAGCAACAATACCAACGGCTGCAGCTGTAGCTGTAACCAGTCCGGTACTAGTAGCTGTACTCCAACCACTATTAGCGTTTATAAGCCCGCTGACAGCCGTTACAACAGTAGCTCTGGTTTGCGTACCACTAAGTGTTGTGCTGCTTGTAGAAGCATCTGGGAACGTTACAGTAAGTACCGGTTGTGGTATACTGTTATTTACACCAGTAGTAACAACGCTTACCGATGAAGTGAGGTTACCACCAAATGTTGTTTCAGCATAACCAGTACCTTGATAATCAGTAGCAAAAGCAATTGTTAAAGCGCTATGATTTCCACCATTAACTGAGGTAAACCTTACATTGTTCCCATTAGCCGCAACACTATAGATAGCAGAAGAACTACCACTAAAGACGCTAAGAGCAGATAGTTTAGACACAATATCGTCTCTAATCGCCGTCTGACCCGTGAGATTTTTTGTAAGAGTAACTGTCTCGTTGATTGCACTTTGTACTCCGCCTACGGCTGGTGCCGTAATAGTCATTGAAATTGCCGGGCTAAGTGCTGCGGTAATACCGTATACACCTACACCGGTTACTGTAGAGTTTGGAGTAATATTAGTAGTTGATCCACTACCAGATACTGCAAAAGTAGATGTACTAAAGACTCGGGGCCCCGGTACATCTGACGTAAGAGTGAGCACATTTGAAGATACACTGGCGGTAAAATCGGCTAGTGCATTGTTTGCATTAATATAATTTTTAATGGCTTCTACAAATTGTGCCATCGTAATTGTAGCACCATCGGCATAGCTAGTACCAAGTATTGCGCTAGCTGGAAAACTAACATTACCAATACTAGCATCACCATTAATAATAGCACTAGCCCCACCATCAAGGTGTGTAGTTTTATTTCGATCATAAGTAAATGTTGTTGAAGATGGATATGTTAAAGTGCTTACGGCATTAACCGTATTCGGACCAGTATCTCCAGTTACAGTAAGGTCAATAACCTCTAGCACGTCAGTAGTAAAATTACTAAATGTACCTACGGCTACGGTTTTAATTGCTTTAGTCCCTACGGTTTTCTTAGGCGTTTTACCATTGATAGTAACTGCTTGAGTTTCTCTTTTACCGCGGTTAGTATAGCCTGCATTCCCGCTGTCGTTAGTAGCCGCAATAGTCGCAGTTGGGATACCACCTCCTTTAATAGGTCCAACATCACCAGCCGCAACCGCATCAAGGTCTCTAATAGTCCAAGTATTATCTCTATAATTCCAAATAAGTGCTTCATCACATTCACCTCCAGTAGAATTCAATGTTGGATAGCATATCCAAATCTCTTCTTCCTGATGGTTTTGGATAGTAAACAGTTGTCTTTCATGAATCGGGTTTAAGTTATTGTAAAAGTATTGGGTTACTCTTTTACCTGATAATGATTGTATATTACCAGGGTTTCCAGCAAACGTATAAATGTCGTTAGCACCAACTACAAAGTGCTTACCATCGTATTCGACTACAGCCCCTGTAGTAAGACAACCATACTCATCTGTGTTAGGTGCAAATGAAACAGGTGCGGTTTGACTACCAGTAAGACGCATAACGTGAATACTGTCTGTACTATAAATGTACATGTTACCCTGCAAGGATTTCATTTCTTGAATAACGTTTGTTTCAGACAAAGTAAATTCATCGGCTGTACTTACGCCTGCTGCAAATGGGTTCCAGTTATTTGGAACAGCGCCAGGCACAGCAACATCTGATGTACGAACCACACCAGATAGCCGACGAATAATCTTAGCTGGATTAGTTGAGTCAACCTCTGTAAGATCGCCAGCAACTAAAAGGTCACCAAAGGATTGTACAATACCGGCACGAACATCAACTGGGTTTCTTGATTCAATAGTAACTTTTATAGAATCATTTACAGTAAGACTTCCAATTACAATAACTGTAGTATTAGTAGAGGTATCTGTGTAAATTTGAAAGTTATTACCTGTTACTGTAGGCGTAGTTCCTGGTAAGTTTCCTGGAACAAAGTTAGTACCATTTACTGTGCCTGTTCCTGCAGGACTACCTGCCTGTGCATTTTTATTATTAGTACCTGTAACTAAAATGGTATTAGTTGTAAAGTCAACCTTTTGTCCCAAATCAAATACAGTACTATTTCCTGCAACATAAATATCATTATATACTTGCTGCTCAACTTGGTAGCTATCCCAGCCGGGTAGCTCAGCTAATACAATATTATTAATATTTGTGTTACCGGCAGTATCCAAAATGTAGTGAGGTTTATCAATGCCATTATTTAGAATAAAAGCAAAGCCCCCGCTAAACAATGTATGCTGCCACCCATAGGTTGTAAAAGCAAAGCCGTCTGCTTTTGTAGAAGGCGTAATATCTTTCTTTGTACCAAGGTGATCTTGAATATAAACCTTTTGGCCTACTGTAATACCAGCACGTACATAATCAACAACCCAAATATAATAACAACCATGCGGTGATTTATTAGGATTTTCCCATACTGCAAAGTATCTAACCTGCCCAAACACTTCATTAGCTGGTACAAGATCTTCTACAATATTATTAAGTAATAGCTCACCCGAAATTTTACGGACTGCGCCATCTTTAAACCTAACATTACGTACATTAGTAAACACATTAGGTGCTAAGGCAACTGGAGGAGTATCAATAACTACTCCTTGTGATGCTAGATCAATAACAGAAATGGTTTGCTCTGCCATGTTACTCCTCCATTATATTTTCGTTAAGAACACTCTTTCTGGCCAGTAAGCGGGTCGATAAAGCAAGCTTCAACCGTTCCCGTTTCTTCCGCCACTTCCTGAGCTTCGCTAGATACCGTCTCTTTTTCTTCCACGGTTTCTTCAATTGTATTAAGTATTCCGAATCGTTTACCCGATAAACGGAATGTTGTGCATCCCTTCGCCCCGCCTTTCCAGGCATCAACGTAAACTTTCTTGAAGTCTTCATATGAGACATCATCTCCCACATTGCAAGTCTTTGAACAAGCAGAATCTACATAATGCTGAGCAAGTAGTAACACAGCCAGATGATCCTGCACGGAAATATCGTTTGCTGTTTTACCTTCTACACCATGGGCATATGCATAATCCTCCACACGCTCTACTTTAGGTCCTTCAAAAGTTTGGATTGTCCTATCATAATAGTGGCTAAACACGGGTTCAATGCCGCCTGAGACATTATCTGCCACGAGACTGATGGTCCCTGTGGGGGCGATGCTTGTAAGATGCGAGTTACGAATACCATGTTCTCGGATCTCCTTCTTAACCGATGCCGGCAAGCCACGAATAAAGTTTGATTTAAGATAGTCTTCACGGTACATCGGGAATGCACCCTTTTCAGCGGCTAGTCGCGCAGATGCTCTATAGCAATTGTCACGCAGGCAAGCGAATACCTTTTCTGCCCACATAAGAAATTCTCGTGAGGCATAAGGCATGCCGAGCATTTCTCCGGCATTAGCCAAACCAGTGACGCCAAGTCCCATTCTGCGCTTGTTCTTTGCTTCGTCGGACTGCTGCTTAAGTGGGTAGATTGTTCTATCAATAATGTTGTCCTGCGCCCTTACTACATCTGGAATATCTTTCTTAAACTGTGTAAAGTCAAATTCGTTATCAACAACATACCTAGTTAAGTTAAAAGAACCTAATAGGCATGCTCCGTATGCAGGAAGCGGCTGCTCACCACATGGGTTAGTTGCACGAATCTCTTCACAATAAAATAAATTATTTAGTTCAGTAATACGATCAATAAACAATACGCCAGGCTCAGCCCAATCCCAAGTGCTAAGCATGATTTTATCCCAGAGCTCTTTTGCGGATACCGTTTTGTGTTGGATTCCATCGTAGCACAGTTCAAAAGAATCATCGCTATCATTAGCTAGCGCCTCCATAAATGCATCAGTAATACCTACACTAATATTAAAACCAGTAAGCTTATCAGAATTACGTTTAGCAGTAACGAACTCCTCAATGTCCGGATGGTCCACGCGTAGTACTCCCATCTGAGCGCCACGGCGATGGCCGGATGACGCGATGGTTTGACAAACAGAATCGAAGATACCCATAAAAGAAACCGGTCCAGACGCTTGCGAGTCCAAAGATTTAATCCTGTCTCCACGGGGACGGATCTTGGAAAAGTCATAGCCAATACCACCACCTCTACGCATCGTTTCAGCAGCTTCACTAGCCTTCTCCATAATACTATTCATACTATCTTCAATATCACCACTAACAAAACAATTGTATGCAGTAGTAATACGATTAGATCCAATGGCAGATTGTACTCTACCAGCTGGTAGGAATCTCATGTTCCCTAATATATCCTCTAGACTATACCGATGTTCTTGACCATCACATAGCGCACGAGCAATTCTTTTAATCTTATCAGTAAAGGTTTCCCCTTCCTGTCTATATTTCATCTGATCAATTTCTTCAGATAGCGTCATAGATGGTCCAGAATATTCGATATTGTGCATTTTTTATTTCCTCTATAAGTTAAGTATACCTTCCTCTTATAGGGGACATTTAATTCAAATTGCTACATTTTGCATTCTTTTTACAAGACGCTCGGCACGATTAGTTACTTGCTTATACCAACGACTATCAACCATTTGGTTAGCAGCCTCTTGCCAATTACTAATTGCTATAGCTGCAATGAACTTTTTAAACTTACTAAGCCTTGGTCTTCCCATATTAAACATCATATTAGCAATAATTAGTTGGACCTCTTCGGGCAATATTTCAAAACTGGAGAAGAGTAGTTTACATTCTTTGAGCACAATGTCGGTGTCGCTAGCAAAACATTCGTTGACTCTATCTTCTGAGACAGCTGTTCCAACTGGTTGTCCATACTCTGGATCAGACTCCAAAACAAGATGGCCAATACCAAAAGTAGGCAGACCAAGATGATCGAGATAGATTTCGTACTTAACTCCCTCATCAACCTTAAGCTCCTCTCTAAGCTGATCTATATTCATTTAGTTAATCCCTTTTGTTTTTCATAAGTGCGTAAACCACCAATACCAAGCATTCCACCAAGCACAGTCATAAGGCTTGTCATATCAAACTCAGGTAGCGCTGGAATACTTAAACCATATGCAGTTACTGCAAACAATATTATAGGCTGCAGCACAAAGTGATATGCAAAAGCTATACCACATACCCAACCTATAAAAGGTCTCCAACCACCTTTAAATATACTGCCGCTAGCAGCTTCAGCTTTATTTACTTCAATCTGAGCAAGCGCTAACTGTTGTCCATGCTTCTCACCCATAGTGGCAAGCTCATGTGCTATCCGTGCTTTTTCGTCTGCATCGGGTATAAATTTATCTAGTAGACCTGTAACTGGTCCTATAAGTGCTTGAATCATGTTGCTATCCCCGGTGTTTTTATTTCGTTATGTATGCATTTATATGCTTGAGGTACGTGATCAGGTATTTCTTTTATTGCTTCACGCATTTCTAATGAACGTTCTACACATTGTCCTTTTGTTTCGTATGGACCTCTAGTATCTTCCATTTCAAAACACTTGTTAGGGTTTGATGCCAAACAAACTAACACTAATACTTCAAACATTTTGTCCTCCTTTAGGCTAATCCTCTAAGCCAATTAAGATAGTAGTAACCGCCAACAACAGCGACTACGATTGATAAAATAACTATAATTGTAGCTATAATACGTTCTTTTCTTTCAGCTTCTGCTTCAAGCGCTTTTTTTATTTCAACACGTTCAGATGCTATTTCAGCTTGAAGTCTTTCCCATTGTCCGGGCTTACCATAAAGTTGAAAGATAGATCGTAGTTCATTACGCATATCTTCTAGTTTTTCTTTACGAAAATGCTTTTCAATAGCTGAATCTTCTGCTAAAGAAAACTTAGCTTTTTTCTTTCGAGCTGCACCAAATTGGAGTTCTGCTTCTCCTTGAGCATAGCGTGATACAGCATTACTCATAGAAGAAAGGTCGCGACCCATCTCTATACCTTTCTTAATTGCGGAATGCCCTGCAGATAGGGCGGCGAAAGCTGACACTGGGT
>Ga0181392_1000873_pt1 | contig 11617 bp, 14 predicted proteins | sample 15SPOviralmetaG_FD_130083 | JGI IMG/M metagenome (GOLD analysis project Ga0181392, IMG submission 130083) | Marine viral communities from the oligotrophic San Pedro Time Series (SPOT) site, San Pedro Channel, CA, USA - 15 SPOT_SRF_2010-09-15 | ecosystem: Environmental > Aquatic > Marine > Strait... | reverse complement strand
CTCAGGATCCCTCTCCCCCAGATGGAGCCAGGGAAAGTACTGCTCGATAATCTCCTGATCGTTCATCTTTTACCTAGGGGGTGGGATTACTTGACACCGTCAGGGACATCTTTTTAGAGATCACGGGTTTTAAAAAAATAAACGAACTCCGCGGGACAGAAGACTCTGTCCCTGATCTACCCCCTGTGTCTGTGTTGACTGATCCACCATACAGGGTTTCTTATTGATCATGGTCATTATCATCACAAACATAGCAAACAGAATGTTGCTGTACATGATCCCAATCACACGTGATTGATCCCTGGGCTCTCTTTCCCTGGGGGCGGTGTCAACTTGACTGCCTGGGGGACATCTTTTTCAAGTTATTTTTTTGTAGTATAATAGAAAATGAGCAAGTCTAGTACAGAAACGTGGATGGGGGCCGCCGCGGTGGTCGTGGCGATAATCGGTGTGGTTTTATTTTTAGTATTCTCTTCAAAAAGCAGTGAAACAGATGAGGCCTCAAAAAGTAATGAAACAGATGAGGCCTCAAAAAGTAATGAAACAGATGAGGACTCGAATAGTAATGAAACAGATGAGGCCTCGAATAGTAATGAAACAGATGAGGCCTCGAATAGCAGTGAAACAGACATTATCTCAAATGTGGTTCATAAATTTATCAATACAATGGATGAAAAATATGAAAAATATGAAATAAAATCATCAAAGATTAGTGTCCAGATCATGGAAACAATTGTCGGTAACAGTCTCAAAGTTGTGGAAGAGGTGTTACAACTACCAGATGTAAAATGGATCCTGGAAAATTTAATGTTCGAAGATGTGAACGTAAACGTTATAAATAACGCTATTTCACCAGTATTCGATTGTATGGCAGCTAAAGTTAAAAATGTCGGTGAGGATCCCGAGTTGAATACTCAATGGTCAGAAATACTTGAAAACTACCTCACAAGTGAGGATGCTGATATTATGACTATTTTTGTAACAAAAGTTTCTGAAACTACACAAAATGATATTGAATCATGTTTACAACAGGAGATGACAGATGATACCTTTTCTGATTTAAGAACAGAGTACAACACCGTCATTGACAATCTGAATAAAGGAAATCAATATAACAATTACGAGAGGATGCCAGATAGTATTAATATAAGAAGCAATTTAATGCAAGCAATTTAAAAAAATACCGCCATTACACTATAAGAATGAAAGCCCTTTCATTGTTTTCAGGATGTGGTGGGGATACACTTGGTATGGAACAGGCTGGAATCAAGGTTGAATATTTTTCAGAACTCAAGAAGGTATTCCAAAACACACATACTGAAAACTTCAACGATTCAAAACTTATTGGGGGGGACATAAATAAAATCCCAGATGAAAAGTTTTCTGAACTCGAGGGAAAAATAGATGTCATATTTGGAGGATTCCCCTGTCAGAGTTTTTCTCACGGAGGAAAGAAAGATCCCAAAGATCCAAGGGGGCAACTCTATTTACAATTTGTGAGGGCCGCACGTCTTATACAACCTAAATTCATAATAGGTGAAAATGTAAAAGGGTTGTTGACACGCGTCACCCCACAGGGTGAAAAATTCATAGATGTTATATTGAAAGCATTCAAGGATATTGGATATACATGTCATGTAAAAGTTTTCAAGGTTTCTGATTTCGGTGTTCCTCAAACACGTGAGAGACTTATCATAGTTGGTAAAAAAGGTGGCGACTGGATCCCCAAGTGGCCACAAAAAACAGAAGAAAACACTCTCAAAAATATTCTCAAATTTGATATGTATGGAGCACTTGAAGTTCCCCAGGAGTTATTTACTGAGGCTGAAGTACCAGATGATGTTATATTGAAAGGTCCTTCACAACCGATTGGAACACCCCACCCCTATCTCGTAAACAGGGCAAATGTAAGAGGGGTGACGTATAATGGCAAGTTGTATAGCACGTACGCCTTTTCATTTGGGAAAAGGAAATCACCCGTACACTGTGAAATTGTAGACCCAAACAAAATGAGTAAAACAATCATTTGTACCTACGATCACCAACCCAGATTGTTTGTAGCACAACAGGTGAACGGGAAAAAATATTTACGTTGCTTGACAATCGATGAACTCAAAGAAATTCAAGGATTCCCTAGGGATTATAAACTCACGGGGACAGAAAAGGAACAAATTATTCAACTGGGGAATGCGGTTCCACCTGCTCTGGTGAGGGAGGTGTGTAAGGAAATCTTATTGACCAATTAGGCCGTGGCCTTAATTTAGTTTCTCCTATTTTCATTGTTTTCTTAAACATCTCACCAAAATCATATGGTGATATGATTTTGTTCAATACACAACACCTTGTAAAACTGAGAACTTCTGAAAAGAGTTTCTTTATTTTTTCAGAAGTTACCTCGTTTTCTATCATTGAAATCACAATCTGAGCAACTTTGTTTAGTTCTTTTTTTATGTCACTGGCTTCTTCTTGTGAAGACAGCGACTCTATAAGATCAACACCTGACACGATACTCACTTTTTGTTTTCTAGCATATAAAAAAATATAATACACATCGGGTTTAATGGATGTGTCATTCAGCAGGAAACAACACCCTGAGTTGACCTTTTTACACTCGTAAGAAACTACAGAACCATCTGGCCATCGTACGTCTTGTAAGTCAACGGGTTGTTGGGTTCCCGCTTGCGAACCCACTTGTCCACCCATTTCTTCTATGACTTTCATTATGACTGGTACGTAATATTCTTCTGTTTTTTGTGTTTGGCCTTTACATGTAACAACTTTTGACCAATCCAGACTTTGTTCTATGCGCGCTTTCATCATACTTGTGTTGGGGTCTGTACCATCGTAGATTATGCTGAGACAAGTTTTTGGGGGACCCACCTTTTAAAAAAGACCCTCCTTGGAGAGACCCAGGTTGCGGGACAGGGTCATGAGTTCCAGCATCTTGTCGTTGGCCTCCTCCGAACCCTCCTCCATTGTGTCCTGCACGTCATCCACCACACGTTCCATGTTCCAAAAATCCATCAGGAACTCCTCGGGATACCTGTGGTGGGTTGCAATATTCACCATGTTGGTCCAACACACGAGCCAGGGGCACGGGTCGTCATCACGGGTGGTATCCACCCGAGCGGTGTTCACACACGTGTCAGACATGATCCTGAAAGCAAGCTTTCAATCTCTTTCCCTGGGGGCGGCACCAACTTGACTCCCCCGGGGACATCTTTTTTGTGGGGCGCACTTTTTAAAAAAACTAAGACAGCCAATCACGAGCAATCTGAGCGGCTTTACGATCAGTCCATTCCTTTGGCTCACTTGACCCGGATCTTGGTTTCCTGGGTGGTGAGGGGGTCATTCTCTTTTCGGCAGCCTCCAGGGGCTTGTTGCTGGGTTTAGAACAACTAAGCAAGTTCTTACGGAACTCAGCAAGTAATTTCTCTTCATATTGTTTTGCGTATTTCTTCACGTTCTTCAACAATAGGTATCTCCTCCAATAACGCTGAATTGTACGTGCAGGGGTACTGGGGTCGGTTGTGTACTTCACCATAGATTGGAGAGAGTTCAACTCTGTCTCCAACACAACATTCAGTGACTTCTGGTTATCCAGTTCAGTAATAATCTGCTTGTTGGAAGATTCCAAGTTCTCAACTTCTTCTATAAGAAGAATATTAGAGGATTTCAACTTTTCAACTTCTTTCATGAGATGAAGTGCCACACAACGAAGCTCTATAATTTGGGATTCTAGATCGTATCTATTATCCTGTGGTGAAAAAGTTCTAACATTTCCAACATTTGTTTTTTTAGTAAATAGGTTAAGATAATACTCTTGAAGTTTTATATAAATTATTTTTTGTGCATGTTTGTCCAGCTCAGTTCTCCATTTTTCAGGTAAGTGAGAATATTTTTGATTCAAATTTAAGTATGGATTACTGATGATACTTTGCTTAATATTATGCTTATTACTGAAAGCATTTTCGATCATTTCGTCGACTTCTTTGACGTACTCATCGAATGCGCGTTCCATGACTCACTATATCCTATGTCATGTGACATCTTGACAATTATCTAGACACCTTTTTAGGACATACAAATTTTTTTGATAAAATATCTTTCTTTGGGATAGGGTGTCAACAAGTGATAATTATTTAGAATATGAAGTATCAATGGTGCGTCATTCAAGATATCTTTTCTTTTTGAACCACCAGAACATATCTTCACTTTCTAGACTCTATAATTTTTATAATCCGTTTGTAGACACCACACTTGGAGACATCGCCCTTCTCAGCCGCATACATGTGTCTGAGAACAGCGATAAGAACCTGGGTGGGCTGCTTGCACAGGGGGAGTCTGGGATCCATGTATCAATCACTTTGTCTTAGGGGTTGGCTTGTTTTGACTCTGTCTGGAACAAGTATTTTGAATACGTACATGTTTAGAAGAGTAGACCTTATTGGTCTTTTTGGACAGGCGCTTTTTGCGGAGTTGAGGGGGTTCCTCCATTTATTGTATATTACGCGACAAAATTTTATCCATGTCATCTACAAGTTCTTCAACCTTGTTTTTGTATGGATCCCGTCTCCACCATGTCTCCATGTCGTCGTCTTGTGGTTTTTGTACGTACAACAACTTCTTGAACAGGTTTATGTTTTTGTAACTTGTAGGGACAAGTAATGAATTAATAATTCGTTCAACACGATTTTGTGTCTCTGTCCCCACGAGAAAAAAGTTGAGGTCTTCACTTGTTTCTATGGGTACAAAGTCTGGAAGGATATTTTTTATTGGTCCCCGACCCATACACTCGATTTTGTGTCTATGGAGACCCCAAACCTTGAACCCACCCACGTCCAGAAGAATAAACAGAGCATCTCGTTCTGTACTGATTTCGTCCCACACGGGTGGGAACTTTGAGGTGTACATGTTACATCTAAAGTCTTCAATCTTCAAAACTTTTTTTACAATATCCTTGGATACTTTATCAAAGTCGGGACATGCTGCGAGTTCTGTGACGAAGTGACATGACCCATGTGTCAGATAATACCTAACAGGAGATTCAAAGACATGTTCTGTCAACATATTGTATATAGGGTTCACAAAATTTTTAAGTGATTTCCCTACAATGTCGGCATGTCCACAGCATTGAAGGAATACCTTGTGTATAATATTGTGGAATAATACTTCCCTTGTGATGTCGACAATCAAATTTTATTTTTGAAAATATAAGTTTACCCACATCTGTAAACTTTGTGTCGGTGACATCCTCCCAATGTTTCCAAAATACAAAAAATGATTTATCTGTATTTTCCCAGAAAAGTCTTCTGCACGTCATAATTTAAAAGAATGTTTTTATATTATAAATGACATTTTACCTCTACCGTGCTGACACAACGAACGGAACTTTTTCACAGGATCCCAAGTTTAGTTATTTTATACATGGTGACAACGCTGAACATAAAGTATTGGATCTGTATGGTATAAACTCTTCGAGAAAAGTTCACGTGTACAGAACAATCAGACCACTCAAATTAATTGACATGTCAGACGTAGACACTATAAAATATTTATTATCTGAGGCGACACCAGAAGAACGTAGAGCTTTAGAAGGATCATTTCCTCACAAGTCTAACAGAGTCATTCGAAATTCAGAAACAACAAGAGATGCAATAGTATCAGGTCTCATATACAGACGTGGTGAATATGATGGATATCAGGCACCCGAAATGAAAAAGAGTCTGAAGGGTGACGTATTTCACAGAGAGATTATGATATGTAATCCTAAAGATAAATTAGAATTGTTGGAATCAAAGAAAATCGACACAGCCCCACCACCAATGAAGGGAAAGCACGGTAAGAAGTCCGCCTCACACTCACCTGTACGTTCTATCGTTTTTTAAAAGTTGGATTGTTTAGGGCATACAAGAGTTTCACTTGGGACTTGGCCTTTTCGAGGGTGGTCCCCAGGGACATCACCCTGCCAGAGTCTTTGGACGTCACACGATATAGATTTTTATTGGGAAGTTTTCTTATAGTGTATGGCATTTAATTGTCAATAATATTTTTAAATTTTTTTACTTTTCTTTCAGAAAGACCCTGTGTGACGAGTTCATCAAGTTTTATATAGAATATGTTTTTCATAAACTTACAATATGCTGAATTGAGAATAAACTTGTGTTTGGTACACAATTTACACATTCTGTGAATACACCTGATTCTTTTTAATTTTGTATCACATACATTTGTGAATTCGTCCAACATTTCCTTCATTGCGTCTACGAAGTGATGTAATTCAATATTAATGAGTTTATTAGACTCGAAGTGGTGATAGCGTCTGTTCGCCATGCACATGTTAAAGTATGTCGCATGGTCAACATGGGTGCCAATCTCGCAATACACATCGAAAGGAACCTCCATCTTTTATATATGTGACGGTGGTACTTAACACACGTACCAACATATTTTTGGTGGGTGGGTCTTTTTTTAAAAACTCAACAACTGATCCCACTCCGCCTGTGAGAGGGCGTTCTGCCTGTAGAGCCTTGAGGGCATGGGATCGTCCCAGTCATAGGAACACTCCATGGGCTCTGGTCCTGGTCCTGGTTCCGAAGGAACCAATCCATCAACCTCCATAGGCACGGGGTTGTCCAGGTAGTACATCATGAGTGCCGCAGTGCCAGGGTTGAGGTGGAACTGGGGCGCTCCAGGGGTGTACATCTTTTCCCTATGTTCCATGTTTACTTGATACATGGTAAGACAAGTTTTTGGTAAAAACAGATTTTTAAAAAAAACTAAGAATTTTCTTTTGGCTGGTGGGGGTGTCACACATTTGATCCAGATCAATGGGGTCCCAACATTGATCTGTATCTTCCTGTTCCATCTGTGAGATAATCTCATAACGCTTTTTGGGGGTCAACATGTACTTGGTGAAAATCTCACTCACCGAGACGTTGCATTCCTGGGCAAGCTTATAAATCTGCTCAAGGCGCGGCATCTTTTCCCTGGGGGCTGTAAAAACCTAATAAATGTGTATACATGTTTTTTGGAACAATGAGTTTTTTTAAACAGACATGTAGTAGTGCAGGGTCTTACAAAACTCGTGGACCCTGTTTAGGGTGGTTTCCACGAGGTCTGTGTTCCTCTCGATGAGGTAGCCCTTACGTTCACCATTGTAGTGTTCCAGGAGTCGTGCCTTGTTCCAATTTTTATTGAGGTGTAAGTACATCTGAACCTGAATATATTCATAGTCTCTCACCTTGTTGAAAAGACCCTTGGTCCTGTTCTTGATCTCAATAAGATTCGTGGTGCCGTCGTCACACATCTCAACCCTGTCAACCCTTCCACATATGTAGTACTCTGTGCCCTCAATAGTACAAACCAAGTGTTTGTAAAACACGTCATCGGTAACGTACTCGGCAACATCCTTGACAACCTCATCCTCATGTGTGATGCCATGTGTCGTGTAGATCGTCTTCTGGAGATAGGGTAGGATGATAATCTTTTCTTCATCCGTCAGTGTGGGATGTGACTTGATAATGGACCGAGCCTTCAGCAGGCTCTCTTGGGGGTCCGTACCCACCTCGAGGGTCTGAAAGAGTTCACGAACATCTGGGGGTGCATTTTCCACCGCCCGTTCGCAAATCTGCTCTTGCGTCAGACCCTTGAAAGTGGCGGGATTGTAACGCGCCCACAGTTTTTCAATGATTTCCTGGGGCTTTTTGAAATAAGAAACCCCTGTGATCGTGGCCACATCAGAAACCTTGATCCACACCTTCTTCGAAACGATGGGCGCATAGGTACGGGGATCTTGGGACAGAGCCACGAAAACCCGACCAGTGGCCCTACAATCATTTAGGGCGTTGTGAGCACCCTCGAAGGTTTCATGAAACAAGAAATTGTAGAGTTTCTCCAACTTCATTGTGGTGAAAAGAATCTTCTTGGTGAGAAGATGTGTGCAGACCCACTCAACTTCATCCATGAATCCCGTATCAAATCCCAAACGATGGAACTCAGACCGGAGCGTCGCGACATCAAACTTGACATTGTGGCCCACAACCTTGGCGCCACACCTCCTCACATGATTGCGGGTCCTTACCCCCTGGGGTGGGTAAAACATTTCAAGGACATCTGTGTACAGTTGTTCAGGTGAGATCCCCTCGCTGTCAACCTGTTCTTGAGTAATCCCATGAATCTCGGTGGCAGCCACCTGGACCCCTGGTGACTTCACCAGCCTATAATAGTGTCCACACTCGACACCCTCCTCTGTGTACTGTACAATTGCCACAGACAACACACGGCACTTTGAGAACCCCTCAAGATTGGTGTACTTGGCATTCTTGACGGGTAGCCCGGTCGTCTCTGTGTCAAACACAAGGAAGCCGGTCATCTTGTATATACATGGGGTGTGATGTTCTTAATTACTTTTTGAACAGGTTTTTAGCCATTAATATTATAGTATTATAAGATAAAATGTCAAGTGGCATTGTACAGCTCATCGCAGTTGGAGCACAGGATGTTTACATTATGGGAAATCCTCAGATTTCATTCTTTCAAAGTTACTACAAAAGACATACAAACTTTGCACAGTTTGTGGACAAACAGGTTATCCAGGGAAATGTGACAAACGGGGGTATGTCCACCGTGAGAATTGAAAAGAAGGGCGATCTTCTTACGTATATGTTCATGACCGCATATCAGAACAATCAGGTTCAGACAATAAGTGACTGGACCCAATTGATTGACAAGATTGAACTGCTCATAGGTGGACAGGTTGTGGACACACAGGATTCTGTTTTTACCGAGGAGATAGCCATAGACGTGTTATCTGAAACATATACAAAAGGTCCTGCAGCCGCTCTCCACAGTGGCAAGGGTACAGATTCGGAGTTTTACCCCCTACGTTTCTTTTGTTGTGAAAACTGGCAGAGTGCCCTACCACTGTTGGCCCTCCAGTACCATGAGGTTGACATTAGGATAACATGGGGTTCACAAGCAGCCAATTATTCTTTTGACTTTGCAGCCAACTTTGTGTCCCTCGGGGACGACGAAAGAAAAAATATTGTACACAGAGAAACCCCCCAGGACATTCTTATTTTTCAGGTTCAGAAAAATATCCCCTCAGGTGAAAGAGTACAGGAACTTAACTTCAATCACCCAGTAAAGTTTTTAGTAAGTAGCAATGTCACAGGACCAACAAACCCACTCACCTCAGTCACAAATCAAATAAAATTTGAAATCAATGGAATTGACATTACAGAATTCAAACCATCATCTCCGTATTTTACAAGTATTCCCTCATACTATGCAACCTCTTATTCTCGAGGTAACTTTGTGACTCTTTTTATTTACCCCTTTTGTTTGAACACAGGAAAGCATCAGCCATGTGGCACCCTAAATTTTAGTAGGGTTGATAGTTTCAGGATCATAAGTGAGGAAGTCATGACACGACCCGTGTATGCGGTAAATTACAACATACTCCGGGTTCAAAATGGGATGGCCGGGGTGGTGTATGCAAATTAAATGTCATAATTTAATAAGTTAGATGTCTAGGCGCATTTCACAGTCGGCGGACTTGACAACCGAGAATGTCATCGCATCAAATAAAATAACTGCAAAAATTATTGAAACCTCACATCGATTGAGTATATCAAACACAAATCCTACTGATACCTTTTCTGTGGGTAACACCCTTTTCGTAAAAAACGATATCAAAAAACTTATTGTGAAGGGTACAATAAAATCAGATCATTATGATGTTTCAAATGTTTCAGAGGACCAGACAGTTCTTGTAAACCAGGGGGGTATGCTTGTGGGGTCGAATGGAGTTACCCACAATAAAACAACAGGGGCGTTTCACGTGGGTGGTAGATTTTCTTTTGGTAAGTTGACGGTTTCAGGGCATGCACAGGACGGCCAACTTTTGTATAGCAACGCAGGAACCTTAGAAGGTGCCCCAATAACATATGACAAGAGCCTGGAGCAGACCACCCTCACAGGTAAACTCAAAATCACAGGGGGCCTCACTGTATTGGGTGACGTCTCACAGATTAAGGTTGAGAATGTAGTGATTGATGATCCCATACTAGAGATTTCTTCAAACTCAGCAAACAACACAACCAGTGGACTGGTGATGCAAAGACCTAATGGGAATGTAGCCCTCAGTTATCAACCCGATGATACTCTCAACCTGTCCTACACCAGTGGTAGTGCCTATGACACGGAACTGAGCATAGACACGTCCAAAGAACTCCCTGTAAAAATACAGGGTACATTGGATGTTTCAGGTGACACAATAATAAGTTCAAATCTCCGTGTTACAAATCCAGGGTCAACCTTGTCAGTAACCCGTATAAATTTTCTATAATAATATTATAAATGTCCTCCGTTAGTATCACTGGTACCTCCTCTAATGTTCAGATCAACAATGCTGACCTGCACGTGACTGACGCATCTAAAAAAATCATCGCACCATTCGCTGAACTTACCGCAATCAGTGGTATTTCCGCGACAACAACAGCAAATGTTGGTATTGCCAACACCGCACCAGCCCATCACCTCGCTGTGGGGACCAAGTTCTATGTCAACGACGACGGTGACGACAGCACCCCAGTTGTGAAGGTTGATGGTCTGCTTGAGGCCAACAAGATTAACTTTGGTGGATCTACAAGCGACCGTGTGTTTATTTCAGATGCTTCAGGTGCACTCGCAACCTCATCAAAATTGGCCTTTGTCGACTCAACAGGTACCCTCACCGTGTCGGACAAGATTGTGTCAGACACCGTTAATGTGGCAACCAGTGCTAACGTGGCTGGTGTTCTTTCCGTTGTGGGCGCCGCGACCCTAGGGAGCACCGCCAATGTCACAGGGGCATCCAACGTGAACAGCTCTCTTGATGTGACGGGGGCTTCCAAGGTGGGCTCTCTCACCTCCCACGGGGCTGCCGCCCTCGAGAGCACCCTCTCAGTCACTGGGGGCGCAACCCTCTCCTCCACCCTCGCAGTCACAGGGGCTTCCACTCTCTCCTCCACAGCAAACATTGCTGGGGCGTCCAACGTGAACAACTCTCTCGATGTGACCGGGGCTTCCAAGGTGGGCTCTCTCACCTCCCACGGGGCTGCTGCCCTTGAGGGCACCCTCGCTCTCACTGGGGCTGCAACTCTCTCCTCAACCGCAAACATTGCTGGGGCGTCCAATGTGAACAACTCTCTCGACGTGACGGGGGCTTCCAAGGTGGGCTCTATCACCTCCCACGGGGCTGCCGCCCTTGAGAGCACCCTCGCAGTCACAGGGGGCGCAACCCTCTCCTCCACCCTCGCAGTCACAGGGGCTTCCACTCTCTCCTCAACCGCCAACATTGCAGGGGCATCCAACGTGAACAACTCTCTCGACGTGACTGGGGCTTCCAAGGTGGGCTCTCTCACCTCCCACGGGGCTGCTGCCCTTGAGAGCACCCTTGCCCTCACGGGGGCCGCCACCCTCTCCTCAACCGCCAACATTGCAGGGGCATCTAACGTGAACAGCACTCTCGACGTGTCTGGCCTTGCAACCGCAGGGAGCCTCGCAGTGAACGGGACCTCCACCCTCACCGGGGCTGCCACCCTCTCCAGCACCGCCAACATCGCTGGGGCAT
>Ga0181392_1000872_pt1 | contig 11621 bp, 13 predicted proteins | sample 15SPOviralmetaG_FD_130083 | JGI IMG/M metagenome (GOLD analysis project Ga0181392, IMG submission 130083) | Marine viral communities from the oligotrophic San Pedro Time Series (SPOT) site, San Pedro Channel, CA, USA - 15 SPOT_SRF_2010-09-15 | ecosystem: Environmental > Aquatic > Marine > Strait... | reverse complement strand
CACCCCCCGTGGGGACATGGGGGACACCCCCCTTAATAACGTTTCTCTCTTTTTATTAATCACGTTTCTCTCTTTTTATAATGTATAGTGTAGTGTAGTGTATAGTTTTTTATTAAATGTAAAATAATAATAATAATATATATTTTCTTAATATATAATCTGTCGCGGTTAAAAAGCCACCACTACTATACACTAATGTAGAATATAAATTGTTCGTGAAATCTACTTAAAGAGAAGGTGATATAGTATATTATAATAACATGGTCAATACAGTATCATACGAACCTGTTGTAGGAGAAGAAATTCTATTTCAACCTAAGGGCATGAGTGTTGAATATGTTAAGGATTTGAAATCCGCAAATGATATTCTTAAACATGAAACTCCATTATATACTGATGTAATAGAATTAGTTATGGATTTCACAGTAGGCACTACAACCTACTGGAAAAAGCAATTTACTAATGGTTTTATTAATCAATTGAATTGTATAACAAATAACGGAGAATCTCCTTATCGCTTATATGAAATGTTTAATAACCATGTGCGTGGTTATTACAAACGCAGTATTAATTTCTATACATGGAAATTTGAAAAAATTATGAAAGAGAAAAATATTAAAACAAAAAAACAGATTATTGAATATTATAAGGAAAAACGTTTAGCCCTCAAATTTAATAATGAGTTTGATAGATACGCTTTTTCGACTGAAAAGGAATTGTGGAGAATGAAGAAAGACAGCTTAATTAAACAATATGCTCTTATGATGTATGATATTGCTGATAATCCCATTCAATTCGCCACAGCATTTAATAAGTATTTAGAAGAGGATTGTAATGAAACAAAGAGAAAAAATATCATGAAAGACTTCATGAAAAGAAATCTATATGAATATTATATGTTTGTAATATAATATAGTGTAGAGTGTGTAGTGTAGTGTAGGGTTTTATATAAAAAAATAAATAATAATAATAATATATATTTTCTTAATATATAATGTATAGGATGCACAATCCAACCATGACTATACACTAATGTAGAATATATATTGTTCATGAAATCTACTTAAAGACAAGGTGATATAGTATAGTATAAGTATGATGTCTGTAAAACAACATGATGTAAGTTTCAAAAAAGATGATGATTATGAAACACCAAAATATATATGGGAGATGATATTGAAATTAGTACCAAGAGATAAAATATTATATGATCCATTCTATTGTAGGGGAAATACCGCATCTGTTATGAAAGAATTAGGTTATGAATGTATCCATGAAGATGAAGACTTTTTCACAAATCACCACAGATATGAATATGATATTTTACTATCTAACCCTCCATTTAGTATCAAGAAAAAGATATTCGATGAATTAAAGAAGATTGATAAACCATTTATACTTATAGTTCCCGTATCAACAATAACAAAAAAATATTTTATGGATAATTACAGAAATGATGATATAACAATTATCATTCCACCGAAAAGGATGCAGTTTATGAAAAATGGAAAACAATTGAAAGAGTGCTGGTTTGATACTGTATTTATATGTTATAAAATGGGTTTGAATGAGAAAATAATATACATATAGACTAATTAAATTTCAATTTGTATAAATATATTAATTCTTGTTGCCCTATACTATCTTGTCTTACTGTATCCTTTGACATGGAATAATCTAACTGACTGAACCTATATTTTAATAAATTCACATCTATATTTGATTTTATTAAATGCCAGTTTTTAACAGTAAGCGAATCTATGCCACGATGCACAACCTCACCGCAATTTGACCCGTACGCTTTTATGGCAAAATCAATATTAATACTAGTACTAGGTTTTAGTATTTCAAAATCATCATGTGTTTTATCATATACGATTTTACTTCTTTTTGTTTCTCTCTTTATCCATATTTGAAAACAACATTTTGCTGTCATTTTAGGAGTAAAACAACATGGATGCACAGGGAGATCTTCATTATATATTAATTCAAAGTATAAATTTAATTTATTCTGAATACTGACTCGTTTGAATGTTCGAGGTATAATGAATGCTATACAGTCTGCGAATTCTGCTGATTTATTGAAAAATCTAACTGCTAAAGATGAAATCTTACCAAACGGAGGATTACCAATAACTAAATATTTTTTATCTTGATCTTGTTCATAATCAAAGAAATTCATTTTTATTATGTTTCTCTCTTTCGGTTCTATATCTAATCCTATTCTTCTTGTATCATCCATTATATTAAAAAATGAACCTGAACCAGCACTAGGTTCTAAATGTATGTCAAAATCATTCAAATCAATTATTTCATTAAGTTTATCATAACATTTCTTTGCTATATCTTTATTCGTATAGAATTGATCTAATCCCATATATATTAATAACGTAAGATTTTTATACACTAACAGGTGACGAAGGAGGTGTTCTTTGTCTATCCTTTTCTAATATCAACAACTTATCATATATCTTAATTATCTCTGTCTTCATCTTCATTATACTAATAACATACTTCATTTTCTTATCTTCATCATGACACCTAAATAAATCGGTATAAAGTGCTATTGTTTCATTTTTCTTCGATATTAAATCAAATGCCCATTCAGGATCATTTTCAACTCCTTCAATTTCTTGTAATTCACAATAATATTTACCCTCCATATCCTCAATATGCTCCTCCATGCCACGGCGGATTGCTCGTTCCTTTGAACCTCCACAACACTCAAGGTGATGCTTTATATACCATCTACTCGGTGATTGTTCGATATAACGATCAATCTTTTGTTCTTCAGTCAATTCTTCCATTATAATTAGTATTCCAATTCTCTTTAAATACTATATATCATAGAAACATTATATATATTGTAGAAATATATTATTATAAAAATCTACTTAAAGATAAAATATATAGTATATATATAAGGAGAATGAGTAGTTCTATCAAGATGAGCAAGTTCATGAAAGACATGATTTTTCAATTAGAGAATAAGGGTTTATCACAGAATACCATTTCTATGTATGTCAAGAGATTATACATTATTAATGAAAATAAACCATTCAGGAGTTTAACATTTCTTAAAGATACTGAAAAGATTATTTCTTCCTTGAAAGAAAAACTATCTCCATCAACACAGAAATCGTACGCAGGAACTATATTGTCTGTCTTATCTTTGAAAGATACAAAAACAAACAATAAACTCAAGAACGTTTATAATAGCTTCATTTCTGATGATGACATGAAAATCATTAAAGAACATAAAACAACTGATAAACAAAAAGAGAACTGGATTTCTCAAGAACAAATTAATGAAGTCAAAGAGGGTCTATTCAAACAATCAAATGAAATATCAGCAAAAGAAAATGTATCGGTTACACAATATAATACACTATTGAAAAATATGATATTGTCTTTCTTTGTTAATCTACCGCCTCGTCGTGCATCCGATTACGCACTCATGAAATATCAAGACGATACAACAGATAAGAATTTTAACTATCTTACCAGTAAGAATGTATTAGTATTTCATAATTATAAAACAAGTAAAACACATGGTACTCAAGAAATCAATATAAATAAAAACAAAGCACTATTAAAAGATATTAAAATGTTTCTTCCTCATAGAAAAGCAAATGATAATAATTTTTTACTTGTAAAATTTACTGGAAAAGAATTCAATACCATTAATGATATGACAAGAACATTAAATAATATTTTCGGTAAGAAGATTTCCACTAACATGTTAAGAAATATGTATGTATCCCATAAATATGGAGATATGAAAGAAGAAATGAAAATGGATGCAGAAGCTATGGCACATTCAGTTGATACTCAACAATCTGTATATAATAAAGGAACTAACTAAACCATGATGCAATCCACTCTGTCCATGAAACGTGATCGTGTATTTCTGTAATAGGTTCTTCTTCTTCATCACTCATATATACAATAAATCCTCTCCAATTACCTTCTTTATTCTTTTTCCAATTACTAATCATATACTATTATATGGTATATTATTATTATTCAAAAATTTCCAGCAAATTCAAATGCTTTTTCTCTGTCCCCTCCACATGCTAAACTATAATCGCTTACACGCTTCTCGAAAAAGTTTGTTTTCCCTTCGACTGACATCATTTCCATGAAACTGAATGGATTTTGAGTATTATATAATTTATCATATTTTAATTGTGACAACAATCTGTCCGCAACAAATTTAATGTATTGAGTCATTAATATTGAATTCATCCCTATCAATCGTACTGGTAATGATTCTGTTATGAATTCTATTTCTATTTCAACTGCTTCTCTCATCATATCATACATGATCGTGTTTTCTATTCTATCACAATAAGTATTATATAGATACACGGCAAAATCCGTATGTAATCCTTCGTCTCTGCTTATCAATTCATTCGCAAATGTTAATCCCTGCATCAATCCACGTTTCTTCAACCAGTATATAGCACAAAAAGAACCTGAAAAAAATAGACCTTCTACTATGGCAAATGCCACCAATCGTTTATTAAATGATTCGCTTGAGGTGATCCATTTAAGTCCCCATGAAAACTTCTTTTTGATACATGGAAATGTTTCGATTGCTTTAAAACATTCGTTTCTCTCTTTTTTATCTGTAATGTATGATTGTAATAATAAAGAATAGGTTTCACTATGTATCGTTTCTATGAAATTCTGTATAGAATATACTGCTCTTGCTTCACTTAATTGAACCTCATTACTAAAACGATTTACAATATTTTCATTTACAACTCCATCACTCGAAGCAAAAAAAGAGAGAACCATCTTTATGAAATATCTTTCATTATCACTTAACGATTTCCAGTCCTTTGTATCATGTACTAAATTTATCTCTTCAACAGTCCAAAAGAGAGAAACAGATTTTTTATACATGTCCCATATGTAGTCATCCTTTATAGGAAATAATGTGTATCGATCATTTGATTCCTTGAATAAGATATTGTCCATTTTACAATATATTTATATATTTAGATTTATAAAATCTAAGGCAAACTAGTCGAACCTTACAACGAATTCTCCTCGCGTGATTTTTAATGGACAAACCTTAGGTGGTTTCGGTTCAGGCACAACGTAATTCCCATCCTTATCTATATTGTGTTTCTTTTTTCGATAATAATTTTTCATATATTTCTTTCTTTCTTTCTTTAGTTCCTCATCCGTTAAATGCTCGTATTTTTTTTTTCTGCCCATTATATAATATGAAAAGAAAAGAATATTGTGTAGAATGCGGCAAAACCTTAAGAAATTATAAACAAGGAGATAAGAAGATACATAGGAAATGCTGGATGCATTTAAGGGAAAAGTCTGAAAGACATTACGATCATCTTTTCTGTAAAGATAAAAAGAGAGAAACGATGAAAAAATCTATTATTATACCACCTTTAGACATAGCTGGTAATGAAGTGTGTATAGCAGAAGGAAAAGGGGAAGGGGTTTAAGGGGAAACACGTTGTTTCCCTTCTTCTTCAATCTCTCTCGCTTCCTCCTCAGAAACAAAATTAGGTAATATAGGACTTTCTATTTTATATATTATTGTTGTGTTGTCTTCTACTAAAGCAGGTAGTAAATCAGAAGTTAGTATATTCGTTTTTATATGCGAAACTACAAACCCTTTTGTTACTATAAATTTATAATCACTAGCAAAACTGAATACAAAATCTCCACTACCATAAGCACGATTTACCACCCCTAAAATATTTCTTGTGTTTCCATCTACATTATATTTTACTCCTGGAATTATATCACTTTCGATTAACCAAAATGGAGTTGCCAGTTTTTCAGGTTTATTTCGAGCAAGTATTAATGAACTTTGAACTGCTACATTTATCCCTAATACGTTTCTCTCTAATGATAAATTAAATGTAGGCAAAGAAGCATCGTTTGCGTTTATGGATATATTAAATGCTGTATCTACTTCAGGATTGTTAGTTAATGGATATGGAAATATCTGTGGAAATTCGATTTGATTATTATTGAATGAAGACCTTTCTTGATAGAAGGCAATAGACACTCCATAAGAATCAAATAAATCATAGAAGTCAAATCCTAATCTTGAGAGAAAATTTCCATTTGTGAATTTTTCTTTTATATCCTTGTCATTATCTTTATCAATTATTAACCAATTATTCTGCCCATCTCTAACATAAAAATTCCAAAATGCCAAACCTGATTGAGCAAATTGAGTATAAACAATTTCACTCCCAGTAGGTCTATATAATCCAGTATTCAATCTATTACATGATATTACCTCATCATCAGCATCAGGGACAGCACTCGTAGAACCCAATTCATTTCCTACATAATTACTCCAATACATATTACTCCATCCAAATCTACTCCTATCCCCATTAAACGTTAAATTAATATTCGGTGATCCTATATTAAACCCTCTTACAATATCAGCAAGAGTATGTTTATTACCACCTGCTTTCAGGTCTGTTGTTGCTATTAGTAATGCTTGACTTTCTTCTCTTGTAAATGAAGAATCGAATAAACAGAATGAACCTGGCACAACTGGATTATTTATTGTACTTCCCAACATGATAGGAACTTCAGTTGATATAAAGCCTACAGTATCACCACTATTTCCAGTTGCTCTTATTCTAACAATATTAATGTCATAATATTTACATACTGCTTGATTGTTTTCAAGAACAGTTCCATTAAACAAGTCTAATGTTCCATCTACTATTTCTATTCCAGGTTGAGATACAGGGAGAGATGATACTCTTAACAATTCTTCATTATAAAATGTTTTCATTTGTGTCCAATAATTACATACCGAATTTATACCTGTTCCCATTTTATCGGGTAAGGGTGCTACATTCGCGTATGGATCGTTGTCTCCATCATCGAACATTCCAAACAAAAATCTACTTGTAAAATTAGATTTATCCTGTTTCATTTCTTCTCTCGTTTTCCCAGTACGATCATTATATATCTTTAATGAATGAATGAATTGTTGAATTCGAGATATTGTTATATAATTATACATTAGATTTGTTGCTATTACGTCTCCTTCGTTAAAAAATGTTCTTGTTCCAGTTCCTCTTAATTCATTAATAGTAACAATATCGGATTGTGTTAGATTATTCGTAGGATAAGTAGCATTCATATATCCCAATTGTTTCCCAACTCCAACTGAAGGATATGATTTCAATCTTGTTCCCCAATACCAATAAAATGGATTTTGAACTGCTATAAAATTCTGATATAATGAATACCATTCTGTAGGTGTTGAAAAATAATTCTTAGGCACTCCATCAATCGTTATTATACTACTATTTTCACTTACGCACGTTGCTTGAAGATTATTCACAAATGTAGTGGCATTTATATAATTCGGTTGATAATAATTTAATGGTATTGTTTCAGAATTAACTCTGTTAGGAACAAACATGGAACTATGTAAATCACTCGTGACTTTACTTGTTATATTTTCAGGTGTATTATATCCTATATCTACCTTTATAGGAACTTCTGTTGTTAGAAATTGAAATCCTAATTTACCTAAAGAATTATATTGATCGTTTGCTGCTGTAGTAATAGGAAATCGTATATCATTTCCATCATAATTAAAACTTCCTATATAGTATCTATAACCAGCATAGGTATTTACCCAATTCTCATTTTTAGGTGAATAATCATTATTATTACTTACTCTAATATTATCAGGTGTAGAATCACCATAATTCACGTTATTTTGATTTGTATATATATTTCCATTCTTTAAAGGTAATCTTACAGCATACTGGAAATTATCATGAATATATGTCATAAATTCAATTTTCAATTCATTTGTTTTATATCTATAATCTTTCAATACAGAAGGAATCTCAATTGTATCAGCCCCAGTTCCTTTCGTCGATATTGCCACACCTTCTATACTTACTAAATCACCTGCTTTACATATAGTTGATTGAACTTCACTTATGAAGTCCCCTGTATCATTATTTCGAACATAAGCAGATCCTTTATTTACATACAATAATTTTGTCTCCATGTTATATATACTTTAGAGAGATAATAGATTTACTAAATCTACCCCTCCTCCCCCTCATCCGAGTCATAATCTTCTATCTTAAAATTTCTTGAGTTTTTCACTTCTTTCTTCCAGTCTATTTCTTGAGAGAAATTTAATAACATTCTCACAGGCATTTCACGTGGATATAATGTAAGAAATTGAAATTTTTTATTACAATATTTCTTATAACAATACAATAATGTTCCCTTATATACATCACCTAGTTCGTCATTTAGCTTTTCTAGTTCTTTCATATTATACACTCCATACATTACAATAACACATTTAGCATTATTTCGAATGATTGAATTACATGCTCTATAATTTTGAACAGATAAAATAATGGATGCATTAAGGTGGCGATGGCGAGTTGCCCAGTAAGTTAATGATGACTTCATTTTCAATACGTCCAGTCCCACAGAATCATCAATAATCAATAATAATTTACCTCGTTCTTCTTTCGGTAATAGTAATTGATTTTCTTTTAGTGTTTCTAAATCTTGATCTTTAAATGTATCACTACATACAAAATCATTCAACATAAATCTACTTGTATCATCTAAATAAATGGATGGAGACCATACCATAACTGAATCGAATGCTCCATTAGGTCTTTCTTTTGTTCGTCCCCACATATTTTTATTATACACAAGATTGTTAATAAGTGTTGTTTTACCTGTACTTGTAGGTGCTACAATAATAATTAATGATCCATTATTTCGTCCTATCTTAGGTAGGTTTTCATGAAAATTATCATTATCATTAATATCGATTGCCTTGACTGGTTTGATTTCTAAATCCATATTGTTATATAATTAGAATATTTTATTTCTTCTATTTTTTCTATTTCCATAAAGAAGATGAACTGGATAATTATCAGGAAAAGGAGATTTCGGTTTCTCTCTTTGTTTCTTAACTTCTTCTTCTTCTTGCTTCTGTTTGTTAAATTTAGATTTCAACTCTTCATACTTTAACATGTAATTAGTGAATGTTACAAAATCCATATCATTATTAGAATTCAATTTAGTATTCAAATCTCGCTTTTGAAATGAATTCAAATTTTTCTTACTTTCCTCTACTATCTGTTTAGGTATTTGTTTCTGATCTTGTTCCTTCTTTGCATCCTTCTCTGCTTTAATCTTATAATAACGTTCTCTTGCTTTTTGTCTATTCTTCTCCTTCATGATTTCCCTATGCTTCTCTTTCTCAATTCGTTTTCGTTCCTTCTCTTCTTCTTTTAATTTCTGTCTTTCGATTTTCTTTTTCTCTCTATATGTCATAGGTAATGATACTTCTTCTTGCTTCGGTTGTATTATCTCGTTTTCTAAACTTACCGATTCTTCCTGTGGTGAAGGGTCTTGCTCTTGGTTCTTATGCTCTTGCTTGGACGGCACAGGCGGTTGCTTGGATTTCCGTTTTGATTTAGATTTTCGTTTCTCTTGTTTCACATCTTCAAATACGTCTTCATGATCATATTTATCTTGCTTAGCTACACTCTGTTTATGGTCTAATGTTGCTTCTTCATTCATCTCTTCTTGTTCCTTAGCGATTTCGTCTATGTTTGGATTAATCTCTAAAAATAGGTTCGCAGTCTTGTCATCCTTAAAACATTCCATCTCTTTTATAAAAGTATTTGAGATTATAATATTATTAAAATAAACAATATTATAGTATCAATTACATGTATATATTCGGGTTATTATGTCGATTCACTTGTCGAATCACTTGTAGAATCGCTTGTCGATTCATCGCTCGAAGATAAATCAAAACTCTTGTATTTATTGATTAACTCCATACGTTCCTTATGTTTAGTTGATCGTAAATGTTGAGGTCTTACTTTATTACATACAACTGCTCCACATTCACATGTCCATTTCTTCTTGTGATATGTTTTAATAGTATGCTTCCATCTTTCAGGATTTCGTTGTCTATATAACTTAGATTTCTGACTATCAGTTAAAGGAACTTTCTTCTCCATAGTTATATATAGTATATATATATGTTTAAGTTGTTTTACAATATATATTATATTGTGATGGTATATAGTAGTGATGGGTTTTAGGTGTTATAGTAGGATTTGTGTAGGGTTTAGTATTCTACTTGTTTTCATTTTTGTAAAAGTAGATCGGTTCTACCTTACCATATAACCTCTTATATACTATTATATATATATTATTATAATAATTAGTGTATAGTTGTGTATAGTTGTAGGGTATAAAATCTAAAATATATATTTATAAATAAAAAATAAAATTTCTATATATAAGAATAAAATGTGTCGAAAAACTATAACCCACCATACACTTTATACTATATCACCTAATCTGAGTAATAATCTTCTTCTTTCTCAATATCAACATCAATCGTTTTCTCTATTTCTTTTGTATATCCTCGTTCTATTAATCCTTTCAATATCGCCTCATAGCATAAATCATATATAACACCTTTATTTGTTCTTGTAACTTCAATACCTTTGTATCGTTTAATATCTCTACCGAACCTTGTAGGATTAATTCCATCTGTTTTGTATCCTGATTTTTCCATCCATTTTTTATACGATTTGAATAGCTCAGTTGCTTTTCTTGTTTTCAATAAACTTGCCCATGTAGGGTTTTCACTTTCAAGTTGATTGTTATATGTATAATATTTATTTTCTAACCACCTGGCAATTGTAGGGATACTTACGCTTTTCATATCTTCATATACTTCACTTATAACTCTATCATGAACAGGATCATAATTCGATATATCTTTTTTCATTAGAAAATCATAAAATCCTCTTACTGCTAAAGGGTCATTCCATTCTTCATTCACTTTATTAAAGAAAGCCCTATCTTGTATGTGTCTATTAGAACATTCCGTTACAACAAATCTCCTGTCTGATTGTTCAATTTTTACAGGAGTTTGACTATTAGAAATGAATATGTATCTTCCACAATTTCGTACATTAAATTTATCTTTTCCTTTGTTTTCAAAATATTTCGTAGGTTGTGTAATCAACGTCTTAATTTGACTACAAGATTCAAATGTATTTTTAGCCTCTGTTTCTTCCATGACAACTAATAATTTATTCTTATTGATATTGAATTTACCTATTATATCGTCAGCATTACTGGATTGTAATGAATATCTTTTTCCTAATAATTTATCTCCTAAATTTTCCCATAAAGAACTTTTACCTGTTCCTTGTTCTCCTACAACAACAATACTAACCTGTGGCAAAATACCTGGTTTTTGAACTAAATGAGCAAGATAATTAACAAGGTAATTATACATGTCATCATTATCACCAGCATTTAATTTTATTGTTTCTAATATATAATTGAATGAATGTGTATCTTTCGATCTTACCTTTTCAATTTCTAATCCCGAGAACATATTGAATACATTATCAGGACATTTCACTCCGTATGGAATAAAATCCATAGTATCATACGTTTTGATTTTAGGATCTTTAAACCATTTTGCTGTGAAGGGTTCTCCTTCATTTATTTCTATATTATCGCAATAGTCACGAAAACTATTCTTATTATATCTCATTACTACTTCATCTGTATTG
>Ga0181392_1000866_pt1 | contig 11667 bp, 3 predicted proteins | sample 15SPOviralmetaG_FD_130083 | JGI IMG/M metagenome (GOLD analysis project Ga0181392, IMG submission 130083) | Marine viral communities from the oligotrophic San Pedro Time Series (SPOT) site, San Pedro Channel, CA, USA - 15 SPOT_SRF_2010-09-15 | ecosystem: Environmental > Aquatic > Marine > Strait... | reverse complement strand
CAATGCCTCATTATTAAAATATTTTTCTGCGGTCTTAATACCACACTTTTTAAATACTGATGGAATACAATCACTTTTATCCCCCATCACTATTTTACAAAATAAATCTTTCTTACAATTTTTAAAGCTTTGTTTGCTATCTTGAAGAGGAGAATATTTTAAATTAGTTGGGATTGTTATATCATCTGCTATTTGTAAATAATCCATATCACTAGTAATTATATAAATAGTTTTTGTTGGTGATAATTTTCGAAGATTTTTAACGGTTAAAGCAATACAATCATCTGCTTCTAATTCAGGATGTTTTATTAATAAATGTGCTCCAGCTTTCTTAAATAAATCTTCAGTATAAACACATTTAAAAGCTTGTCCTACATCAGTATTATTAACTCTTTGTTTTTTGTAATCTGGAAATATTTTATTTCTCCATATATTCTCTCTTGGACAATCTTGTGCAACCATTATCATCGGGTTTTTTAACTTTAACTTTTTTTTTATTTCGGTAATTTTTGATATAAATATTTTTTTAAATTTTTCTATAAATTCTTCATTATCACAGGGATTATCTGGAAGTGGATTATCACTATTTGCATGTTTCCACCATTGGATTAGTGCATGGTATCTGTAAAAAATATAGTAACTACCATCTATTAACAAAAATTCGCTCATATTATTAAAATAACAAATATATATTTAATACTTTTCAATTTATTTATCATATTCACACATTTTATTTTCATCTTTAATAATATTTAATTCCATTGTAAAATTAGGCAATGTAATATACAAGATTTTTTTATTTAAAACTCTACAATTTAAATTTAATTTTGATAAACCATTATAACCATAAATATTAATTTCCTTGTTTGAAAAACCACCATTAATTTCACTTACTATTTTATCAACTTTATCATGATTAATCATATAATAATCTTTAAAACATATTCCTACTTCTTTTTCTGCTTCATTTAATTTATGATAAATTATTTGACTAGGTATGCTTTCATTAATAATTTTTGTAATATTTAAATAACTGAATGACTTATTAATACCCAAAACCATAAAGTGAGCAGTTTCAGTTGGATAATATTTACAACTAAACCAGTTTGATGTTAGGAACTGACCGGATACTTTGTTTTTTTTTTCATTAACAATCTGAAACCGGTGTGGGACAAAATTCCAACCTTCATCGTTTTTATAATAGCCAAATATATAAGTAATCCCGTCTTCATCCTTCACTTTTGGAGCGTGTTCGTGTTTATTATCAGTATTCATTATTATTAAATCTATGTTAGCTTTAAGTTTGGTTGTTTCTACTATTTTTAATAGTAATAAATACTTTTCAATTTTATATTTTTATAATGTTTATATTTAACCCCATTTTTTACAAATACCAAATGATTTTCTATGCCATTTTGTAATTCCGTATTTTTCTATTCCTTCCATATGTTTTTTAGTGCCATATCCTTTATTATTTAATAGATCATATCTCTCTATTAATTCAGGATTTTCCTTACATAATTCTTCAATATATTTATCTCTTTCCACCTTTGCAATTATAGAAGCTGCTGCTATTGAACTATACTTATTATCCCCACCCTTAATACAAGCATGTGGTATAATGTTTCCCTTTTCTTTATAAGGATAAAATTTATCGCCATCAACCAAGATATGTTCAGGAACCATATCTAATTTTTGTAAAACAATATGCATTGATTTATGTGTAGCTTGATAAATATTAAATTCATCAATTTCACTTTCTGACATCCAATAACTACTTGAAGCAATTGCATTTTCTTTAATATAATTATACGCTTCTAACAATTCTCTCTGTCCTTTTTTACTTTTTCGAAATTTTTTACTATCTTTCATCAAATGATGATGAAAACTATCATCTGGTGGTAAAATTGCAGCACCAACATAAACTCTCCCGAACATTGGACCCCTTCCAGCTTCATCAATGCCTACTTCTAGACAATTTGGTGTATGAAATTTTTTTAGCATTCTTGGAATATATCTTTTCATTAATAATAAAGATATAATTCTAATAATTTTTAATCAATTTTAATTAATATTTTAAATTACCATAATATTATTAAAATATCCTTCTGTATTTTCTTCTGTTTCTAATGCGGGATAATTAACCTCAAAATTTAAATCTTCAAGCATTCCTAATGTTATTCGGGTAATATAACTTTTATCATTTTGAAATCCAGTTGTTATTTCATTCATTATAGAAGGATAATGAATTAATGTATCACCTTCAACTTTTGTAAATTGTTCTATAGTAAAATCTTCACCAAGACCTTCTTCTAAATGAACGTGTTGTGTTCCTTCACCAAAATCATCTTCTAATAACATATATTGTAAGCTAGTTATGCTTGTTTCAGATAAATTACTAATACTTGTTGATGTAGATGTGTAATTAAAGTTTGTTTTTGTTTTTAAAATTCTCAATAAGTTTTGGTATTCTTCTATCCCCTTTTCTCCAGTATATAACTTCCATTGATAATTTCTCCCGTTAAGAGTTACATTTTGTATTTCAGTATTTCCATCATCTGGGTCTATACCAACTAATCCAAATATATGTAAAACTTCGTGTATTAAAGTAACCGTTAATATTTTTTCTTGAGTTGTGTTTAAAACAGAAATTACCTGTAATTTGTTTCTGTTTAATACTATTCTATCAATGTTCCCACCTATTCCTTTCTCTGCATATCCTAAAACAGTGCTTGTATCACCATCATCAAAGTCACCTAAAAATAATTCAATATTATATGTTTCGGGTAATTTATTTATATATTTATTTAAAATTTCAAATGTTTTATATTTTATATTACTTATATCTTGTTGTTCATTAGATGTCATTGTTTCACTTGTTATTTGATAAGTATTGCCATTTATTATGTTATTTTTTATTTCAATATTTAAATTATTATATATGTTGGAAGAAGAAACGCTTTGTGAGTATGATATATTAAAATTATTAGCACATATTAAACCAGATATTGCCGCTGGAACACTGGTTGAACCACCCCATGGGTTTGGTAAAACAGAATTATCAGCTATGTATAAATTATTATAATTATACACTTTTTGATTTTCGTCAACAACTTCTCCTATTGCACACGTTCCATGATAATGATATATAGAATCTACCATTTGTTTTATAGAATCCTTTGTTATATCTGTAGTTAGTGGCGGATTTATTCGTGTATAACCATTTGCTTGTAATATGGTATTATTTTTATTATATGCATCTAATAAATAATCTAACATTTCATTTTCTCTATCACCATAATAATTAATTGATATATCTAAATTATTTGTGCTTTCATTAAATTTAACTAAACCATCACCTGTTAAATCACACGATAATGAATGTGTTAAAACAACAATATTGCTGTTATCTGGAATACCTGAATAATATGTTTGCCAATTAAAAGAATTATCTCTCGTTTGCAAGTGGTTGACGATGTTATTTTGATTTAAACTAATATCTGTTTCTAATACGTATGAAATTTCAGTTGTAGTATTGGTAACTTCTTCATCTGGAAACAAATTTTCATAAAGAGAAACACTTTGTAAATTACTTGGTAAATTATTATAGTTCATAGTTTCATTTAATTTTTTACCATCTAGTTCAATAAAATTACTTCTATAATCATTCCATCTACTATTACTATGTGGATATCTTAATTCCCAGCCTCGACCGTCTGCGCGTTTGATTGCACTAGACCCACCTGGATGCTGATTTGTCCAATTAGTAAAATCATATACTTTATTTAAATCTGTAGAATTTACACCACTACCTGTTGCATAATATACTTCTCTCCCCGAATATTGATTTATTTTACCTATATTTGTAGTATCTAAAACAAATTCTGGAATTCCTGAATAAGGTTGAGTTGTAGTTGTAGTTGTTGTTGTTTCTATTGCTTTTAACTTTCCATAAACAACATTAAATGCCATATGATCATAAATTTTATTTCCACAATCTATACCACTTTTTTGGAGAATTTCCGGAGTTTTAATTGCTCCAGCAGAGAGAATTAAATTATTTGTATAGTATTTATTTCCAGAATTATCCTCAATATATTCAACATTACTTCCATCAAATATTATTTTTTCTATCTTTTTGTTGTATTTAATTTCGATATTTGAAGTATCATTTATTAAATTACCCAATAATAATCTGTCTTTATTTGTTAAATCGGTAGAATAAACTTTATTATTATAAACATTAAAATCTAGTTCGGTAGATGATGCTTCTAATATAGTTTTAATATTATTCCAACCATCACTTGGTATATTTTCATTATAATTATATTTTTTAGCTAGTGTTATGTTTGACAAATCGGTAAAATATCCATTGCTTAACCATGTTTCATAATTTTTACTAATATTATCAATATATTGTAATCCAAAATGCAATGTTCCTCCACCCAAACCTTTTCCTAACCAAATAGTTTTATTATTATTACTTTGAAAAGAATTTTGAAAAGATGGATCGTTCATTGCCATTTGCCAATTAGATGTATTATCATAACCCTTGTTTTTATAATCTTCTAATGTAGAACTATTTTGTTCTAAAAGTAATATTTTTTTATCTGGCTGATATTCATTAATTTTATAAGATGCTAATATTCCACCCGGTCCTCCACCAACAACAACATAATCATAAACGATGGGTTCAAGTTCAGGTTCCGGTTCAGGTTCCGGTTCAGGTTCAATGTCTGGTTCTTGTGCCAGTAAGAAGGTTTTAGTTATTTCAAATTGAGGGTCGTTGATGTTAGGTAAAGCATGCCCGCTTGTTGAACTAGTAACTTCTTGATATGTTTGAAATTTACTCTTAATTTCTAATCCCACTTGATAAAAAGGATCGTTTTCTCCTAAAAAGATAAGAGTGTTAGTTTGAATTGGAGTGGCGTCATTAATTTTTTGCATTAATCCATCATGTGTAGTTGGTAGATATCCACAATATAACATCGCTTTTGAAAAACCCCTCGTATTAGTAATATCATTTTGAATTTCTGCAAGATAAACTATTGCCATCGCAGCACCTTGAGAATAACCGAGTATAATATCAAAAGGTCCGTTAGTATCAATTAAGTTATTAAGATACTCGATAGAAGCATCTGCCCAATTTGGATCTGTGGTTGGATTGCCTTTTCCACCAGGTGGATCTTTAATCCATAGATTGCCGGCCTCTGGGGCACTTGCAAATGTAAATACAGTATTAGTGGTATTATTCATCAAGTGTTGCATACCTGGTTGTTGTTCAAAACTTATGTTAGACTCCCCGCCCCCATGAAGAGCTAATATTTTAATTTGATTTGAATGAACTTCTTCCGGTTCCGGTTGAGGTTCCGGTTCGGGTTCTGGTTCCGGTTCCGGTTCAGGTTCCGGTTCTGGTTCAGGTTCCGGTTCCGGTTCAGGTTCCGGTTCAGGTTCCGGTTCAGGTTCCGGTTCTGGTTGTGGTTCAGGTTCTGGTTCTGGTTCTGGCTCCGGTTCAGGTTCCGGTTCCGGCTCGGGTTCGGGCTCCGGTTCTGGCTCGGGTTCGGGCTCCGGTTCTGGCTCGGGTTCGGGCTCTGGCTCCGGTTCGGGTTCGGGTTCGGGTTCTGGTTCAGGTTCCGGTTCGGGTTCCGGTTCCGGTTGTGGTTCCGGTTCTGGTTCTGGTTCCGGTTCCGGTTCGGGTTCTGGTTCCGGTTCGGGTTCCGGTTGTGGTTCCGGTTCCGGTTCGGGTTCCGGTTCTGGTTCCGGCTCGGGTTCTGGTTCGGGTTCGGGTTCCGGCTCTGGTTCCGGTTCGGGTTCCGGTTCCGGAATATTTTCTATTAATAATTCGGGTGGTTTTTCGCTATCAGGTAAGTTTTTAATCCATTCTAATAATTTACGCCAGTCATCATTTATTCCAGTATTTGTAAATAGACTGCTGGGTAAGTTCCAATCTAATAAATATATTTTTGTGTATGTAGTTGTTGCATCTAGTGAATCAGGTGGTTTTTCGCTATCAGGTAAGTTTTTAATCCATTCTAATAATTTACGCCAGTCATCATTTATTCCAGTATTTGTAAATAATGAACTTGGATATAACCAGTTATTAATATAGATTTTATTATATGTTGACATATAATAAAAATATATATAATATAATTATCTTTTTAAAATTATCTGTTTTTAAAAATAGTATTTATTAAAAATCTTTATGAGAATGTAATATTAGAATTTTGAAAACTTTCTGATCCAGTAGGGTCTAATGAGTTATTTAATGGTTGCATTGTTAAGATATCAACAACAACACTGTCATAACCAGTAACGCTACCATATTGATGAGAAGAATTTAGTTTTGCTATTTTATTCCAACTATCAATATTTAAGTTGCTTAAATTTTCAGGAGGTTTGGGTTGTATCAATAATCCACCATCTCCTAGCGGTTCTGCACTGTAGCTAGTGCTGTCTAATAATGTTCCTGTAGCCCATTCACTTTCTATAATATTAGTATTTGTAATTGGGACATCTAAGTGATCTTTAATTGACAATGAAACATTGTTAAAATATATGGGAACATTTGATTTAATAAATATTTCAATAAAATTATCTTTTATTCTTATTCCAATATCAGTTGGTATTTCTTTATCAGGAGCAGTATTCATAAATGATAGTTCTGTGGTAACTTTATTGTTTGTTGCATAATTTACTAAACCTTTTATCTTACCGGTTAAATTATCAAATGACAACCCACTTGGTAAATAATTAGAAATATTAAATTTCCCGTATAGTTTATGAGTAGTTGATGTTGTGGTTGATTGTAAAATATTACTGCTTAAATCAACATTATCAACAGCGACAGTATATACTGTATAACTAATATTTGATTCTACATTTGAGAATGTATGTTCGCTAGAAGGTTCGTCTCTGTAATTTTGAACATTATCAATATAACGATCATTAATGTGTTCAGTTGGTTGTTCTCCAGATGTTTCGTCATAACCATAGCCAATCGGGTAAGATGTTAGATTTTGTGGCATGTAATAGTCTTCTCCGTCTATGTTAATTACTTCTACTTCTGAAGAATCGCTTAGTGAACTATTTGATGCATTTTCACTAGTGTCGTATAACGGATAGTAACCTTTAATGCCAAATGGGCCGTGAACGATTTCATTGAAATCTGGTGGATTGTCGCTTGTTTTTTTTAACATATAATACATTTTACATTGTTCATCTACATTTACAGTTGTCTTTAAATTTTTTGTATCTTCTATTGGTGTTAATGTCAAATCGCTAATCGTTGGTGGTGTGCTATCATTTACTTCATAGGTAAAATTAAAACTAGCATCACCACCCGCATTTGTAACAGTTACTATCATTTCACCTGATATACCTCCATGAGTAGGAACACCTGATATGTCACCAGTTAAAGAGTCAAATGCTAATCCAAGTGGAAGACCTGAAACATCGATAGCTGTTGGACTATTACTTGCAGATGCATCTAATAAAACATTTCTACCTGTTGTAAATGTAATGTTATCTCCACTACTTAAAACATTATCACTATCTTCTTTATTAATGTATTGAAGATTTGATAATTCATATTCCACTTTAATATCAAATTGAACAACATTACTTTCTACTAATTTATTAGGCGGATTAGCACAATCTATTAAATATCCTCTAACATATAATGTTGTGGTTGGAAATTCTTGTATTGGATCTACGGTTATTTGTCCTGTGTTTTCATTAAAAGTAACACCGTTTATATCTACACTGTTGGAATAAGAACCACCTGAAACATCTGTGATTTCATATTTTATATCTGTGTTTGCTGCACTTAAGTCAAATTGCTCAGAAACCCCGCCTACAAATAAAACGGCACTGGGATTAACATATCCATTGAGAACAGGAGCGGGTGGTAACTCTACTTTAATGGTTAATGGAACACTATTACTGGATTGGTCATCCTGTGTATAACCTGTTACTGAAAAAGTCATGTCTTCTTTTGGTATTCCGGTTATTTTCCCATTAGATGGGTCAAAACTTAATCCCGGATAATTGCTTATATCTGGGTCGATTTCATAACGAACTATCGCATCCTGTGTGCTAATGTCTAATTGTCTAGGTATATTATTGCTAGCGTCAGTAGCTGATATTTCTTCACATTTTATATAGGAGTAGTAACCGGATTGTGAAATTGTAGCAGATCCCACGATATCCCCACCTGTCTCATAATAACCATTATCATTCGGTCCCCAATCATCAACTAATGTACCATCATCAGCGTTGATTGCGTAGAGCTTGTTGTCCCTACTCCCCACGAAGACGATGGTGCCGTCGCTGCTGAGGGCCGGGGACGCTTGCACAATGCCTCCAGTCAGGAACTCCCACTTCTTGGTGCCGTCAGCCGTGTAGACGGCGTAGAGCTTGTTGTCCGCACTCCCCACGAAGACGGTCGCGCCGTCGGAGCTGAGGACCGGGGACGACTGCACAATGGCGCCCGGCGAGAACTGCCACTTCTTGGAGCCGTCGGCGACGTTGATCGCATAGAGCTTTTGGTCGTGGCTCCCGACGATGACGGTCATGTCGTCGTGGCTCACCACCGGGGACGACACCACATAGTTTCCCGTCACGAACTCCCACTTCTTGGTGCCGTCAGCGACATTGATTGCGTATATGCTTTTGTCCACACTCCCGACGATTACGGTCTTGTCGTCGTGGCTCACCGCCGGGGACGACATCACCCCGTGTCTTGTCACGAACTGCCACTTCTTGGAGCCGTCGGCGACGTTGATCGCGTAGAGATTCTTGTCGTTACTCCCGATGAAGACGATATTGTCGTCACTGCTGAGGGCTGGGGACGAGTACACCCAGTCTCCCGTGGGGAACTCCCACTTCTTGGAGCCGTCGGCGACGTTGATTGCGTAGAGCTTCTTGTCCCCACTCCCGACGAAGACGGTCTTGTCGTCACTGCTGAGGGCCGGGGACGAGTTCACATCGTTTCCCGTGATGAACTCCCACTTCTTGGTGCCATCGACCGTGTTGACGGCGTACAGCTTGTTGTCGTCACTCCCCACAAAGATGGTTGCACTATTGGAGCTGAGGGCCGGTGACGAGTGCACAAAGTCTCCCGCCTCGAACTCCCACTTCTTGGTGCCATCGGTCGTGTTAATGGCGTAGAGCTTCTTGTCGTAACTTCCAAAAAATATGTACTCTTCGTAGAGATTGAAATTGTAAGGGTCTAATATTGGTGGGTCGGGTAACACAATTTCAATAGTAAAATCGACAGGAAGACTTACTTGTCCATCGGCTGCTGTGGCTATTACCGAAAAACTTAAATCTGTATCGGGTTTTATTTTTGGTGTTCCACTTATTTCTCCAGATGCATCAAAAGTTAATCCAGGAATGGCGCTGCTTATATCAGGAACGATACTATAACTAACAATAGTATTTATACCAGTATCCGTTGGTCCGATAGGAGAAGTAATTAGAGCCAGTTTCTTAAGAGAAATTGGTATTGGGTAGGTGAATGTTGGAAGAGGAAATTTAACTTTTATCTGTATCGTTACTGGTTCGCTCGTTGATAGGCTGTTGTTTGAATCGGTACAATCTTCAATGTATCCTCTAACATAGAATGTTTTACTTGCTAGTTCTTGTGTTGGTGTGCCCGAGATTCGTCCGCTACTTACATCAAAATTCATACCACTTATATCAATGCTACTCGAATAAGGACCATCTGAAATATCTGATATTTCATATTTTTCAGCCGTGCTTGTGCCACTTAAGTCAAGTGTCCTACTATTGCCTATTATTAAAACGGCACTTGAATCAACATATCCATTGAGAACAGGGGAAGGAGGTAAGTCTACTTTAATTATAAATGGAACACTATTACTTGCTTGACCGTCGTTTGAAAAACCTGTTACTGAAAAAGTTTTATTTTCTGTTGTTGTTATTTGGGGTGTTCCCGTTGTTTCTCCACTAGTTGCATCAAAACTTAATCCGGGAATACCGTTTGTTGAATTATCTATCACTGGAGAGATCTCATACCGAACTATATCTTGTGGAGTATTATCTGTTTGTGTTGGTTTATTATTGCTAATGTCATCGGCCGATAATTCCTGACATTTTGTATATATATAGGGTAGTGGTTTACTAAAAACTACTGATCTATTGCTCATAGTAAACTCATGGTTATATGTATATTCTAAAATTCCTGTTTCTGCATTTACACTATTTAAATAACTCTTATGTAGATATAGATCATCGCCTTCGGGTATATACACTTGATCTACTCTATATCCCTCGCCAAAAAGTAAGTGGTTATTATCCGGGCTCAGTTTCAGAGTATGGATACCGTAATTATGATTATAAGTCCACTTGATATCCCCATTTGTTGTATCAAAAGCAATTATATCATAATGAAAATTAGGAAATGTCCCCATTCTTCCTGTAGGAACAAATAATCTGCTCCCATCGTGGTTTAAAATAAGATTTACCCATGATATCGTTTTAGTTATGTTCTTGGACCATACTAACACACCATTTTTATCTACGGCATATACATGAGTCATCGAATCCACAAAGTAAATCATATCACCCGTAGAGCTTACTGTGATTGCATTTCGCTGATAGGGCCATTGCCCTATACCGAGCACTGTTGACTTATCAAATGTCCATTTCACCCTTGAACTATCATTGATAGTAGTTGATGTATCTAATGCATAGAGATAGTGACTATCCTCCCCTATGTAAATAGTATCACCGTTCGGGCTTAACACGATCTTCGCGTGGCAGGTGGCTGGTATTTCGAACTCCCATTTCACTCTTGAACTATCCGATATACTTTCATTTGTTGTATTGATGGCGAAAACATGATCTTTTGTAACTGCCCCCCCCGGCGCAGATGACTTAAAGTAAAGTGTTTGCTCATCTGGACTAAGAAATAAGTAACCATAAATTTGCCCCATATTTTCAGTTGTTATAAACCAATTTAAAGTGTTATCAGAAAGGTTAAATGAAAAGATTCCACCCTTATAGTCAGTTGTGGTTCTTCTCCCGTATAAAGCACCATATAATGTAGAACTATCTGAACTGGTTTTAAAAACAGGAGACCCAAAGTTCATATAATTAAATCCATTTTGGGTTCCATCATTAGGTATTAATGATGGAACATCCACTAAAGTCTCCGTATTATTCACGAGGTCAAAAGATATTAGTTTACCATTATCATTTGTCGAATTTATGTCCCCTCTGGATATGATAAATATTTTGGTACCATCAGATGACAATACCGGCTCAGTAGATATATTATCACCCAAATTGGTTTTAAATTCAATCGGACTTCCAACTGGGTTCAACTTTAAATCTAAAACATGTATACTATTTTTAGCATTGGCTGGTGATGCACTATTTCTGTAGCCTAAAGAATATATTAAAGTTGGATGGTAAGGTCCTAATATGGGTGGGAGCAATAGAACTTTTATGTCTATCGTCACAGGTTCGCTTGTTGCTAAACGATTTGTTGCATCTGTACAATCTTCAATATATCCTCTAACATAGAATGTTGTGTTTGGAAATTCTTGTATTGGATCTACGGTTATTTGCCCAGTATTTTCATCAAAAGTAACACCATTTGTGGTAACACTGTTGGAATAAGAACCTCCTGAAACATCT
>Ga0181392_1000859_pt1 | contig 11699 bp, 13 predicted proteins | sample 15SPOviralmetaG_FD_130083 | JGI IMG/M metagenome (GOLD analysis project Ga0181392, IMG submission 130083) | Marine viral communities from the oligotrophic San Pedro Time Series (SPOT) site, San Pedro Channel, CA, USA - 15 SPOT_SRF_2010-09-15 | ecosystem: Environmental > Aquatic > Marine > Strait... | reverse complement strand
CTTATGATCCTTCCTAACTAAAATTGAGGAAACCTAGATTTTCTTATGATCCTTCCTAACTAAAATTAAGGAATTAAAATATTGTAATAAATTATGGATGAAAATAATTTATCACATCAATGTTGGATTTGTATGAAATTTATTGATAATTATATTTTGTTACCTGATGATGATGAATATTTTGGTGAAGATATTGGAATATTTAAAAATACTTTTATAATTAAAAATTTTTATAATAGTGGTTTAGAGAGATTACCAATGTATAGTTTTTTATATTTTACTTGTTGCAATCAATGTATAGATAATTATTTAAAATATTATAGACGATTTTTTAAAACATTAAAAAACCGAGAACTTACTGGAAAAATGTAAAAATGTAAAAATGTAAAAATGTAAAAATGTAAAAATGTAAAAATGTAAAAATGTAAAAAAAGTAATATTTAGCATTATTATTATTAAAATATAATGAACAATGATCTCTCAAATATACAAATATTAAAAGAAGATTTTAAGAGAGAAAGAAAACATAATGCTGTAAAATTGCCAATTGAATTAAAACAAGAATCTATACCAAAATATGTGACTTATTATAAAGAATGCTACAATATTCAGAAAAAATTATATAGAGAATTTTTTAAAATAGAAAAACATCCCAAAATGATAAAAGGAAAAGTATATGTTTCATCAAAATCAAATAAGATTAATATATTAGAAAAGTTAGAAGAAATTAAAAAAATTTTAGAAAAATTAAATAATGTTGGAGAGAATGAATATAATGGAGAGAATGAATATAATGAATATAATGGAGATAATCAAGATAATGAAGAAAAACAAGATAATAATTCAATAATAACATTACCGAAATATGTTTCTCTCAAAATACATGAAAAAGATTCAAATAAATATTATTTAATTTATGATAAAAAAAATAATAACAAAAGAATAACTTTATCATCATTATGTAGTAAAAATGAATCTATTAATTTTAATATTAATAGTTTTCTCTCAAAAATAGAAAATAAACTAATTGAACTTGAGAAAAATAATGAATCTAATAAAACTAATTAATCTAATGAAAATATATTAAAATAATATTATATATAAAATGTGTGATGTTCAAACAATTTTAACTGTACATTTAAACCATATGAAATTTAATTCTTTTAATTTATTTCACTTGATCGCACCTTTTGCAAATGAATTTGCAAATTTAATTACAATATCTGGTTTAGCTAATTTATATCCCCATAAACCAGAAAGTTATTTAGATTTATTAAAAATTTATACTTTTGATATAATAGCTTTAACAGGCATTATAAGTAATGCAGTAATTGCATCAAAAGCATATAATCATTTATTGGGTGTAATTGGTGGAGTATTATTTTTGATTTTTGCATTTACTTTTCCTAATGTTTTTATGCATGATATATTGTATTCATCATATTTTTCCAAATATAAAATTATTACTGGATTAATAATAATTTATTGTTTGGAACTAATAATTAATTTAAGTTTTTGCTTTATAAAATCAAAAATATATAAACCCAAAGAGGTAAGTGAAATAATAGAAACAAAAGAAGTTGAACATGAATTAACTGATAGATTAAAGAAAACAAAAAAAGATGATGAAGAAAAAAAGATAGAAGAAACCAAAGATATTAAAAAAGAATAATTTAAAATAATTGTGAAATTGATATAAACATAATAGTTATTATTAATTAATAATAAACAATAATTATTATGTCACATCCCAGTAACACTATTATCCAAGAGGTTGTTGCTATTATTGATCGTTCAGGTTCTATGAGTGGTAAAGAAGAAGATACTATTGGTGGTATCAATTCTACTTTTAATATTTTAAAAGAAACAAAAGACGAAAATACTCAAATTAAAGTATCTATTAAATTATTTGATCATGAAGAAAATTTACTTGTAAGATCAATTGATTTGGAAAATATTAGACCAATTGAACGCAGACAATATCAACCACGCGGACAAACAGCACTTTTAGATGCAATTGGTAAGACACTTACTTATTTTATGGAAAAAAAACTAAATAATCCTAATGTATATGATGTATGCACTGTTTATGTTGTAACAGATGGTTATGAAAATAGTAGTAAACATTATAGTGCAAAAGCAATTAAGCGTATGATTGCGAACGCAGAGGAACACTATAATATTAAAATTTTATATTTAGGTGCAAATCAAGATGCAATTTTAGAAGCAAGTAAATTTGGAATTAATCCTTCACAAGCATTAAATTATAGTGAAACATCTGAAAATGTAGATTCCGCATATAGATCTGTTGCTAGTGCAGCATATAGACAAAGAGCTACTGGAGAAGTAGCATTTACAGATTTAGAAAGAATTGCATCACAACAAGAACAACAAGTTCCAAAAACACCCACTAGTAAAACTAGAGAATTTAGACCATATTAGATGTTGTGCTGGTTTTTATATCATGATTGAAAATTCAAATAATTTTAAAAATATAATTATTAATTTTTTTTTAAATTATTTTAAAATGGTTTAAAAAAAAATATTTAGTATATATACAAACATGCAAATTTTTGTCAAAACACTTACTGGAAAAACTATAACTTTGGAAGTAGAACCATCTGATAGTATTGATAATGTTAAAGCTAAAATTCAAGATAAAGAAGGCATTCCTCCTGATCAACAACGACTTTTAAAATTTAACTACCTCACGAACATAAATTTAAAAAATATAATATAAAGACAAAATTATAATTATATTAATAATGAGCTGTACTAAATGTCATTTAGAAAAACCATTAGTAAAAGGTAAGAGATGGTGTAAAGATTGTAAAAATGAGTATGAAAGAGAAAGGCGCAAAAAAAATCCTGAATCAATTATGGAAAGTAATAATAAAGAAAGAGAAAGATATTATAAAAAAAAATTAGAAATAGTTGAAGTAATAATTGATCCAAATAAAAATAAAGTATGTTCTATTTGTAATGAAGAAAAGTCATTAGATAATTTTTACGTTGCAAAATGTAAAGGCACTATTCGTTCTATGTGTAAAGAATGTAATTCTAATAAAAGAAAAACATATTATCAAAATAATCGTGAAAAAACTAACAAACAGGTAACAAAATATCAAATAGAAAGAATGAAAACAGATATTGATTTTAAATTAGAACGAAGATTACGAACTAGAATATATCAAGCATTTAAAGCACAATCTAATGAAAAAATAAATAGAACATGGAAATATATTGATTGTAGTCCAAATTATTTTAAAAAATGGATAGAGTTTCAATTATATGATAATATGACATTAGAAAACTATGGAAAATTTTGGCATATTGATCATGTAAAACCTTGTTCAAGCTTTGATTTATCTAATCCAGAAGAAGTAAATGAATGTTTTAATTGGAAAAATTTGCGTCCTTATAAATCAGAAAAAAATTTACAAAAAAATAATAAAATTAACACCATGGAATTAGTTTTACAAGAAGTAAAAGTTCATTATTTTTTAAAAAATTATAAAGTCAAAATATGAGGTATAAGTTAAATTATTATGGGTCTGAAAAGTCACCAGCCATAAGTAATAGGCTCTGCTTATGGATAAACAGTTAGACACCTATTTATTGTCAGTGGCTAGTATTTACATTTTTAATTAATTGTAAATGCGAGACAGCTTATAATGTCGGGAATCCCCTTAGAGTCCAAACTACAACTTAATATTTGGAAACTTATATTAATAGGCAAGGTAATGACTTCGCTCACGGTAATAACGTTTGGAATTGGGCAATCCGCGGGTAAAGTATCTAAGTTCGTTATGGTTAGAATATGATACTCCCTCAACGACCGCACGGTTGTCGGCTTACAATGATAGTTTAACCAACCTGAGTAAGCTTAAGATACAGTCTGTCCTTATAGGAAACTATAAGGTGCAAAATGAATATTTGCAGGTAAACAATTGGAGGATGGAAGAACTTTAAATGATTATAATATTTCTAAGGAAAGTACACTTCATCTCGTGCTTCGGCTAAGAGGTGGAATGTGATATAGTTTCCTCATAAAAATTATAAAAAATAAATAAAAAAATTAAAAAATATATTAAAAATATAATTTTAATATATTTAATGGAAGAATTTAAACATTGTTCTAAATGTAATAATGATTTACCATATACTTCTTTTTATAAAAATAAAGCACGAAAAGATGGATTACAAACATATTGTAAAAAATGTATGGCAAAAGTAAATGCTGATTCTTTTCAACATCATAAAAGTGATAGAATAAAAAAAAGTTTAGAATATAGTAAATGTGATGCATCAAAAGAATATAGAAGAAATTGGGCTAAGAATAAATATGATAATAATGAAGAATATAGAAAAAAATGTATAGAAAGTGTAGTTAAAAGAGAAAGAAAACTTTTAGAAAATGATGAAGAATTTAAAATTAAACATTTACTTAGATGTAGAATGAGAAAAGCAATAAAAGCAATGAATGCGGAAAAATACTTTAATACATTAGAATTAACTGGATGTTCGATTCCATTTTTAAAAGAATATTTACAAGAAAAATTTACAGATGGAATGACTTGGGAAAATCACGGAGAATGGCATATAGACCATATTAAACCTTGTGCCAAATTCAATCTCCTAATTGAAGACGAACAACGCAAATGCTTCCATTATACTAATTTACAACCATTATGGGCTAAAGACAACCTCACTAAATCTAGTAATTTTACATTATAAATATTTGTAAAATAAAAAATATAATATACTATTATAATGTTGTTGAATCGCGCTAAATTAGTTAATGCTTTAAAAAATGTAGATATTTCAAGCTTAACAAAAAAACGCGATTCTAATACACAATATAATAATAAAAATTGTTCTTATTGGAATAATTTATTATGGACAAAAATATTAGAAGATCAAAATATATTTGGTTCATCAATAAATAAATATGAATTCCATACTTTTTGTGGATATTATTGTAGTAAAGAAGATTGCGAAAAGATATTTAGTAATATTAACCAAACTTCACGTTCTATTTTATTTAATGAATTTGAAAACTTTTTAGAAAAATTATATATTGAGGACTATGAAAAACTAATGGATTGTTTAGAAATACAAGCATTAAATAATGAGGAAAAAAATAAAATAGAAAAAAATATTTTTGAAGAATCATTAAATTTTGAAGAATATAAATCTGTTATATTAAATGGTATTGTTTCACCAAATGATTCAAGAGATTGGATATATGATAATTATTTAAATAAAAATAAAAATATTAATTTACCAGAAATATTAGATTTTAGAAATGAATTATTAGAAGTAAGAAATCAAGGAACACAAGGAAGCTGTTTTGCAATGGCAGTTTCATGTATGAAAGAGTGGCAAGAAAAGAGAGATTATGGTCTAAAACAATATTTATCACCACAATTTTTTTATAATATTAGAGGTAATTTATATGATGATATATCAAGTAATGATGAAGGTATGTTTGGTAGAAATGCTATGAAATTATTAAAAAAAGTTGGAATATGTACTGAAAAAATATATCCATATGGAAGAATTCAATATAAAGACAAAATAAGTAGCTATTGTTTTGAAGAAGCATTAAATCATAAAATAAAAGGTTATGGAAGAGTATTAAGTATTGAAGCATTAAAATATAGTTTAAATTATAATGGAATATGTATTGTAATATTTCCTGTTTATAATTATACACCACAATTATGGATTAAAAATAATGATGAAAAATTCTTGGGAGGTCATGCTATGAATATTGTAGGTTATTTGGAAGATTGTTTTATAATAAGAAATAGTTGGGGAACAAATTGGGGTAATAATGGTTATTCATATTATTATTTTAAAGATTGGGGAGCACATTGGGAAATATGGACAACAATAGATGAAACTGGTAGTAAAAAAACTAAAATTTTACATCCAGTTATAGAGGAAGATAATAAACCACCTCCAATTAAAAGAATTCCAACACCTAAACCTAATCCTAAACCCAAATCTGATCCTATACCAATTGTTCCTAAACCAGTACCAATAATTGTAGATAATGAACAAACACCAAGAGCTCCATCTCCAACATTATCAGAAATAAATGAAGAATTAGAATATGATCCTGATTTAGATGATTATGTTTTGCCTAAACCAGAACCTGAAACTAATATAATAGTAAATAATGTAAATAATAAAATATTAAATTTTATTACTAATTTAGTAGAAAAATTAAAATTATTTTTTTCTTAAATAATTTATTATTCTTTTAACTTAATAAATTATTTGAATTTAATTTTCTTCACCTAAAGTATCTTCTGATCCATCATCTTCTTTCTCTTTTTTTTGCTCTTCAGATGTTGTAATTTCATTGGAAATCATTTGAATTCTCTTTAAACATCTTGAAGAAAAGTTTTTATTTTGATCTAAAAATTGTTTTAAACGAGCAATATATGATGTAAATTCTAATGTAAGTTTAGTTTTTTGACTATCTAAATTCATAATTAAATTACCTACACTAAAACCTCTAGATTGACGTTCTTTTGCTCTAGAAATTTTAATATCAAAAGATCCAATATCTTCAGCTAATTCACGTAAATTTGAAGTAGTACAATTTATTAATGCAAATATTTCATTCATATCATATTTTGCATAAGGATCAGGAATTTCTTCTGGTTCACCTTCAACAGGATTTCCATCAACATCTAAATGTTTTGGATTTTTTATCATTGGGGGTGGATAAGGATTCATATTTCTAAATTTTCTTTCTTTAACTTTTTCTTTAGTTGATCCTGCTGGAATATCTTCAATTGATAATGCATTTTCAATTATTCCATCACAATATTTATATAAATCACCATATAATTTTTTAATATAAACAATTTTCATATGTGTAAAAAAATCTAAGTCAATTTCTAATGATTCTCTTTGAAATCCTAATGTATCTAAAGAAGTTCCTACATCATAACCACGCTCTCTATCAGCAATAACATCTTGTTCAAATTCTTTAACAGAAGTTATATCACTTTGTAAATTTTCAATGAATTTATCCATTTCTGCATATTTTGAATTAATTTCATTTAATGTTGAATTATATCCATCTGAATCAATTTGATTTCTTAATGCTGTGTCAGTTGGTTTTATTGCTGTCATTTTTTATATTTATATGATATAAATATAAAAAATATTTTACAAAAATTTTGTAAAAATGCATTGGGTGGGGTTCGAACCCACGCGACTTTCGCCATATGAACTTGAGTCATACCCCTTAGACCACTCGGGCACCAATGCAAATATAAAAAAAATAGACAATATATAAATTATTTACTTTTCGTTGCATTATGCATAAGTAAAGTTAATTATATATTACTCTATTATATTATATACATAAATCATCTTTAAATTATTTTTACAAACATTTAATATTTATATATTTAATATCTATTTATTTAATATTTAATTTAATTAATAAATGTTATAAAAAAAGGGCTACTTAAACAAGATAAAACAGATGTAATATATAATTTTTTTACAGTACTATCAGAAAATTTCACATATATATTACTCAAATCCATAGTTCCAAAAGTTGAAATATAAACCCAAATTATTTTAATAAATAAAGCAAATAATGAATCATAAATGGTAATACTATTTGGTGGATTATAATAAACATAAATCATTGGTATAGTGTGCAAAATAAAATTTCCACTATGAAATTCCAAAAAATTACAATTTATTTTATTTCTTATTTTTACAAATGCATTATTATCATAAAAGTAACCACTATGAAATGTAATAAAAATTGTCCAACTCCAACAACAAGTTGTACTATATAAATTAATATAGCTATTTATAGTTTTATAAACAATATTATTTGAATTATTATAAATTATACAAAATAATAAACTTAAAACATTATAATGGGTAAAGCTATTTAATTTAAAATTTCTGTTTTTAAAATGAACCATAAATGATATTAAATAAAATTATATAATATAAAAAATTGATATATTTTTAAATAATATTAAAAATATTATTATATAATATTTAATAATAAAAGTATTTATGTTAAATGTTAATGAAGTAAACGAACCTATTATTATTTCATTCGATGGAAATATTGGATCAGGTAAATCTTCAATTGTGTGCTATTTTGAAAGAAATTTTCAAAATTTTTGTAAAGATAAAAAAAATAAAGAATTAAAAATTTGCTTCTTAGATGAACCAGTTAATCAATGGGAATCTATTATTGATTTTAGTGATGGACAAAATATTATTCAAAAATTTTATAGTAATAATAAAAAATATTCATTTCAATTTCAAATAATGGCTTATATTAGTAGGTTGAGTTTATTTAGAAAAGCATTAAAAGAAAATTATGATGTAATTTTTACAGAACGTTCAATGTTTACAGATAAAAATGTATTTGCACAAATGTTATATGATTCTAGAAAAATGAGTAATACTGAATTCATTATTTACACAAAATGGTTTGATGAATTTGTAGATATTTTTAATACAATAAAAACTGTATATATAAGAACTGCACCAGAAATTTGTGAAAGACGCGTTTTAAAACGTGCTAGACCAGGTGAAAATATTCCATTATCTTATTTAAAAGATTGCCATTATTATCATGATATATGGTTGAATAGCCCAGAACAAATTGAATCAGGTAATATATTGGTAATTGATGGTAATGAAGAAACAAATACTAGTTTATTTGTGAAAAATAAATATTATGATGAATTAATGGAAAAAGTTTATAAGTTTATGTAGTAAGGAAACCCAGGTTTCCTTATAATCCTTCCTAATTAATATTTTTTTATATTTTTTTTATTATTTTTATTTTAAAAAAAATATATATTTTAAAATAATTTAAAAGCAAAATGTTGTTTTAAAATATAATTATATGGACTCGGTTGCTGATACGCAAAATGTTGAAACTTATGCCTTTCAGGCTGAAATTAATCAATTAATGTCTCTTATTATTAATACATTTTATTCAAATAAAGAGATTTTTTTACGCGAATTAATTTCAAATTCTTCAGATGCATTAGATAAAATTCGTCATCAATCACTTACTGACCAGTCTGTATTAGATACAAATAATGAATTATATATTCGTCTTATTCCAGATAAAACAGAAAATAGTCTAACTATTATTGATTCAGGTATTGGTATGACTAAAAATGATATGATTACAAATCTTGGGACTATTGCACAATCGGGAACAAAGGGTTTTATGGAAGCAATGCAGGCAGGTAGTGATGTAAATATGATTGGTCAGTTTGGTGTTGGTTTTTATTCAGCATATTTAGCAGCAGATAAAGTTGTTGTTACATCTAAACATAATGATGATGAGCAATATATATGGGAATCTAGTGCTGGTGGTTCTTTTACTGTAAAAAAAGATGAAAGTGGGGATGCTCTTGGACGTGGAACAAAAATTACTTGTTATTTAAAAGAGGATCAGCTTGAATATTTACAAGAATCTCGCCTTAAAGAACTTGTCAAAAAGCATTCTGAATTTATTAATTATCCAATTAATCTATATGTTGAAAAAACTACTACAAAAGAGGTTGAAGAGGAAGAAGAAGATGTATGTGATAAATGTGATGATGTTAAGGGTGATGATGTTAAGGGTGATGACGAAAATGATGAACCCAAAATTGAAGAAGTAGAAGAAGATGAAGAAAAAGAAACAAAAGAAAAACCCAAAAAAACAGTAACAGAAGTTCATCATGAATTTGAATTAGTAAATAAACAAAAACCAATTTGGACTGTTAAACCAGAAGATGTTACTTCTGAACAATATTCAGCATTTTATAAATCTCTTTCCAATGATTGGGAAGAACATTTAGCAGTTAAACATTTTTCAGTTGAAGGACAGCTAGAATTTACAAGTCTTTTATTTGTTCCAAAACGTGCACCATTTGATCTTTTTGATCAAAAAACAAAAAAAGCAGGAAATATTAAACTTTATGTTCGTCGTGTATTTATTACAGATAATTGTGAAGATTTAATGCCTGAATGGTTAAGTTTTGTAAAGGGAGTAGTTGATTCAGAAGATCTACCACTTAATATTTCACGCGAAACATTACAGCAAAATAAAATCCTTAAAGTGATTAAGAAAAATCTTGTTAAAAAATGTATTGAATTATTTGGTGAAATTAAAGAAAATAAAGAAGATTTTGCAAAATTCCATGAACAATTTGGTAAAAATATTAAACTTGGAATTCATGAAGATTCTGCTAATCGTGAAAAACTATCTGATTTACTAATGTATTATTCTACTAAATCTGGCACTGAAATGGTTACATTAAAAGAATATGTTGAAAATATGCCTGAATCTCAAAAAGGAATTTATTATATTACCGGTGAATCACAAAAAGCAGTAGAAAATTCTCCATTTATTGAAAAATGTAAAAAACGTAATTATGAAGTTCTTTATTTAACAGATCCAATTGATGAATATTGTGTTCAGCAGCTTAAAGAATATGATGGAAAATCTCTTATATGTGTTACAAAAGAAGGACTTAAATTTGAAGAAACTGAAGAAGAACAGAAATCTTGGGAAGAACTAACAAAAGAATTTGAGCCATTTACAAAGAAAGTTAAAGAGCTTCTTGGTGATAAAGTAGAAAAAGTAGTATTAAGTGAGCGTGTAGTAGATTCTCCTTGTGTTCTAGTTACTGGTGAATTTGGTTGGTCTGCAAATATGGAACGTATTATGAAGGCACAAGCATTACGTGATACTACAATGAGTTCTTATATGATGTCCAGAAAAACAATGGAAATTAATCCATCTCATGTAATTATTAAAGAACTAAAAGAGCGATTTACAAAAGATGATAATGATAAAACAATTAAAGATATTATTAATTTAATGTTTGAATCTTCACTAATTAATTGTGGTTTTAGTATTGAAGAACCATCTACTTTTGTAAATCGTATTAATAATATGATTAAAATGGGGCTTTCATTGGATGATGATAAAGAAGAATATGAAGAACCAGAATTAGGTCCATTAGAAAAAAAAGATGATTTACAAGAAGATGAAGAATCACAAATGGAAGAAGTAGATTAGTATGTAAGGAAACCTAGGTTTCCTTATGAACCTTCCTATTTAATATTTGGAAGAATTTTTTTTGAAATAATTATATCATTTTTTTATATTTAAAAAAATATAAAAAAATGTAGGAAGGTTTTAAAGGAAAACTAGGTTTCCTTTATTAAGATTCACTGATAAATCCACCATCAAATAAAATATGTTCTATTTGATTAAATGTAGCAGAAGTTACTTCATAAATATCATTGGTATATGCATTATATATTCTATAATTATATTCTACCAATTTATAGTTCATTAAAATTAAATTATCACTTAAATTATGTGAATGTTTAATAAAAGATTTTGATAAAATTTTTGAATATTTACTATAACATCTATAAATATTTTCTATAAAATTTCTGTTTTTAAGAACATATTCAAAATATGAAAATGGAATAAATTTATCATTATCATATGCGTTAAATATATTAGAGCTAAAATCTTCCATTTTTTTAATTAACACTTTTTCTATATTTTTAAGATATTTTTTATAATTGTATTCTTCTCTAACAAGATTTATTATTTTATATTGTATATCATCTGGTAATTTTTTATAAATATTTTTCAATAGTTTGCGTTGTTT
>Ga0181392_1000851_pt1 | contig 11762 bp, 8 predicted proteins | sample 15SPOviralmetaG_FD_130083 | JGI IMG/M metagenome (GOLD analysis project Ga0181392, IMG submission 130083) | Marine viral communities from the oligotrophic San Pedro Time Series (SPOT) site, San Pedro Channel, CA, USA - 15 SPOT_SRF_2010-09-15 | ecosystem: Environmental > Aquatic > Marine > Strait... | reverse complement strand
CCTAATGGAGTAGTTACATAACCCCTACGATTAAATTCCATCCACATTTTATCGATTTTGTGTGAAACTTTTGAGAATAAGGGAATATGTAGATATTCCTCTTGCACTCCACCATATAATTGCCTAAACGTTATTCCTTTTGAATCACCATAAGAAACCCCATACATATCTGCTAAGGTTTGGTGTCCACTCACATCCAATGGAATCGGTTCACCTACCATCTTACCAATAATACGTGGGTGATAAGCATCGTAATCGAATTGTACCAATTTACCCCCATCGAACCTACTAATAAATCTATCCCTACTACCATCATCTTTATTAAGTGCAGCATAATTTACCCCACCCCAATTGTTTGATGGACGGGATGTTGTTGTGAACGGATGATATTGAGTCCACTCTAACCCATTTGTAGTATGTATTCCATTTTGTTCTACTAAACTTAGCGGCTTAATATAGAAATTTTCAAATTTCTTCACACAATTCGAATCCCAACCCAAATCGTAATAAGATAGGAACTCATTTCTAACATCTCTTATCATTTCTATCTGTTTAGATATTGGAATGAGATTATTTACACCTTTTAGAGTACTGAACCTTCGATGATAAAATGTATGTGTTGGTGTTGGGATAGATTTGAGTTGGGAATTCGATTGTAAATACTTTATTAATCCTGCATCAACTGAGTTATCTAGCTGAAGAATGTTTAGGAATGATTTGTTATCGTAAACATAGGATTCGTTGAATTTAAAGGTGAATTTATCTAATGTGGTTGTATGGTTATCGATATTCTTTAAGTTGATTAGAACCTCTCTATCACCTTCTATATCGTATATATACAACAAAGATAACCCATCATTATGTGGGTGTACCGATATGCTCTCCCATATAGGGTGAACATATACCTTATCCATTGAGATATTTCCTTCTTTAAGAAATTCAATCATATATCAAATATACAAAACTTTTTTGTAATTACCAAATTAACTACAAAATAATTTAGTAGGAACTTCGATTCCTTTTTGTTTTTTGATTTGATAGAAAACGTTGAAGAATGCTTTGTAAACTTTACCAGCATGCTCTAAGTAATCTGAATTTGGGGTTTTCCACATCATTTCACCACCATTCATTCGGTGTTTATTAACAACTTTGATTTCCCAACCTCTAAGGATGTAATCAACAATCTTTTTTTGAGCCGGAGTGAACTTTACACCCTCAATACTCTTTTCAAACTCTTTAATTTTATTCATTTTTTATTTTTTAACTTTGATTAAACTCTCACTCATTAACAGTACTAATATACGAATACTTTTTGGATTATCCAAATTTTTAATGTTAAGAAATTGTTAAATTTTTATGAATATTCGTTAAAAACTCTATGTTCTTCTAAATCAATGAGAAAATCTACTATATCTGGGAATCTTTCTGCTAATAATGTTAAAGTTCTTAGATTTGTATCTATAACACCAGATTCTGTTGTGATACCACTTTTAGTGTTTACCAAATCATGTGATGGTCCTGATATTTTCCATCTTATCTTAAACTTCTCCCATAAGTACTTATCTAAACCACCATCTTTACCAACATCAGAATATCCTTTTTTATCTATCTCAATTATGATATCATCATTAACTTTATGAGCGAAGTATCTTTCCATATACCCTCTCTTAATATCTTTATCGGTAGGTGTTGCTCTAAAATCATTTGGTATTTTTGATTTTTTAAAATCTACTTTTTTTATTGAATCATATTCAAAGTTTTTAGCAACATCCAATACAATACCACCCGAAAATGTATTTGATTCAGTTTGTTCACTAATTGATGGTACATATGGTATTAGCTTACGGGATTTATCTTTTATGAAATTTGCTTCTGAGAATACTTCATCGGTAGTGTATCTATGGTACTGTCCTATGTACTCTGTACCATCTATAAACATCCACTCTTCACCTTCAGTAACTAAACCTGTTTTGATTTGAGCTTTTGTATAATATATTCTTTTTCTTTTAAATTCAGACATCACTAACCTTATTTCATCATTGTCATTACAGTTTTCAAATTAGTAGTCCAACCACCATTACCATCAAATGAATGTTCTACTGCAGTTACTAAGAATTTAACATTTTTTCTAAATCTAGCTGGCAATCTATCCGCAGTAACAGGTGCTAAAAAGTTAATACCCTCAACACCATCTAATGTTACTCCTAATTTTAACTGAAATGGTAATATAACTGATGGTGAATCTACGGGTTCACCAGCAACAAGCTTTCGTAGTGTAGCCGCTATACCATTTGCCTTTGCATCATCTACCCCATCTTTACCAATACTCCGCTTTGAAGGATTTTTCTTAGCTTTTGCATCATCTGTAGCTTCTTGTGTTTTTTCGTCTACAGGTATATTAGGAATATTAGGATATACTGTTTTTAGTGCTTCTAAATTAATGTTTCCGTTTTTAACATTACCTACAGTCATAAACATCATTATATCCGCATCAAACTCTGTATCTATACTTATATCCTTAACCATAGAATTTTCTCCAATGGTAGTAAATATAAATGGTGCAGGTGTACTTTTTGCTTGGTCTTTTAATATTTCCGCTTTATTTTGAATTACATATACCCCAGTAGTATCTTCTGCGGCACCTTCCGGCTTTACATCTAATTGAACTAACCCACCTGTTACATTTGATATTCTATTTGATAAATCTTTTAAAATATCTACCACTTTTGGTGGTTGAAATTGGTCATTTACTGTACTACCTTTACCTTTTACAATACTTGTTATCTCATTAATTGAAATTAATATCTCACCTATTTCAGTAGGTTTACTACCAAGAACGGATTCATAATCGTTATCTTCACCATAATCAGCAAATACTCCTGGTAAAATATATTTACGTGGGTCTGCAGAACCATAGGTACTTTTAACTGGGCTTATTTTCTTATATCGTGCATCTGTACTTAACTTAAATGTTTCCTTATCAGAACCACCTGATAATTGGTTAGCTAAATATACAAAAGATTTTAAATTAGTAAATGGTGTTCTAATTGGGTCATCACCCATTAGTGGTATTACGGATTCGGATTCACCAACATTCATAATACCCGCCATAAAGAGGTCTACTTTACCACTCTTATCAGTTTTTTCTTCTATTTCACCATTATCTATTCCACTATCCGATGCATCTTCATCTGAATCTAATCCAAATGCAGTTTTATATTTCGCCATAAGTGCCATTGATATATCTGCTGGATTTGATTCCTCTTCCCCTAATGCCTTTTCCTCACCATCACCTAATTTAATTAGACCACCCATTCGAGTAGCTCCACCAAATGCATCACCTATTAAACCTTTGATATTACAACTATACGAACCATCAGCTGCCATTGAAAATCCAAAATTGTAAACTGACATTGTAGCATCACCCGTTTCAGCTGCGTTTATTGGGTCTAACCACCCATAATAAATTTTAACTTCAGCACCTAATCGAAAAAAGTTTTCTTCTATATTTTCTAATTGAGATAGTGAGTAACAAACAAATTGTATTTCAACTTCTTTTAGATATGAATTGTATATATCACCACCACCATCTTGATTTATGGTAGCCGATGTGATTTGAGGTTTTAATCTTCTTACACCAGAATCATCTTCGTATAAATCTAAATGACCCCCAGATGGTGCTAATCCAATTGTTATAGCACTTTTAGAGTATGTATCAAATAATGATGTGGTATCATCAAGATCTCCTTTTTTACCTGATTTCTCAGATTTTAAATAGAAATATGCATATCTACGATAATTAAAATCTATTGCCCCATCGCTATCACGTCTATATTGAGTACCTACTTTTTTACCTTGAATGTAAGCACTTCTTGTTTTTAAACAAGATTCAACTGTTCCACTAAATGATGGTGTTAAATTAAAACTATTAGCCATAACTTACTTTTTTTATTCGTTTAAACTATTATACTCATCTATAATACTTAAATGCTCCGATGGGATTCTTATTTGTGCTCCAATTGGAACTGATAAATCACCTTTACCTAAATAATTAGCTCTTGCTAAAATCCACCACAATCGTGCATCCCCATAATACTTAAAAGCAAGATTATCTAATCTATCTCCCTGCATACCAATAATATACTTATCATCTACTGTTTTTTCCATTTTAGGGTATCTGATAGTTTTTTTGTATCTTTTACCTTCTTCGGTTTTTACTATTTTTATGTTTTCGTATCTGTTTTGCATATTAAGTTCTCCACTTTAAATCATAAGCATGTCCTAAGTATTGAGGTCTATTCTTATCTAATACCTTAAACCCTATCGCAACATCAACTCCCATAGGCATTACACCTAAATCTGAATTATCTAAATTAGCATCCCAAGGTGCATCATCAGAAAATGTGTACGTTAATGAATCTATAAATGATATCTTATCTACATACAAATCACCTAATGTAAATTTAGTTAACATCCCTTGATATCCTTTTGAACCTTGATATTCAGGCATTGTAAATGTTGAAAGTGCTTCTAATTTTTCGTATATAGGTTTCATTTCATATCGAGAAGTTGCCCACATTTGGAAATTAAATGTTACACTTCTTTCAAACGTATTATATTTGTATCCTTGGTCTGCTCTACCACTAAATTTTACAGAATCCCAAGATGGTGAGAATGTTTCTGTTAATCCTGTTACAGTTCCTCTAAATTGATAAAATTTACCATCATCTTTTCCAAATGGTTGGATATAGAATCGAACTAAATCATCTTTTAAATTTGATTTTGAATCTTGTGGTGCTAATGCATTTATAACATCCCATCTCTTTTCTCCTACATTTTTAGAGAAATTTTCTGAACCTTTATTTAGCTCAGGATATTTTTTTCTATCCGAAATTGTTCCAGCAGCTGGGTTCTGTCCCCCATGCATTTTTTTCTGTAAACTATTTTGGGAATAATCAGCATCATCAGCTATCTCCTTTTGTACACCAGTTAATAAACTTCTAAAATCGTTGATTTGAGTATCACCAGCCACTCTATCAGGTCGTGCACCATATGCCATTGTTTCATAATGTTTAATAACATCTGATGTATCTAATTTATGTAAAGGATGTGGGCTATCATTTGTTTTAATTGATATATCATCAAACTTTTTAACTTTAGCATCATCATATTTAGTGTAATTACCATCTTTTAATTTTTTACCTAACCCAAAGTTTTCAGCTTCATCAGCATCTAATGGTATATCATCACCATATGTGTTAAATGCATCACCACCAGCAGGCCCCGCTTCAAATGGACTACCAACTGGGGTGTACCATTGATAATGATTACTACGAGAAGAAGCTTCTTTTTGTGAAGCGTTATTAAATGTATTATCACCTCTGGTAGTAAAACCAGGACCCATAATGTTGATACCATATAGTGAGTTGAACCCACCTTTAGCATCAGTCTGAGTTACAAATGGAGTTCCAACTAATGTGGTTGGTAAAAATAAATCAGTTTTATACATTGTCTCTAATTTATCTTTTACGATATTTAGAGTATTATCTTGATATTGGAATGTATCATCTACTAATGGTATTAGACCAGGTCGTTGTGCTTTTAATCCAACATGCTGTCCACCAATAGCCGCTAACATACCAGCAGGTGTCCATACTTTTCCAAATTTTTGAGAACGTTGCATTCCAAATTGTTTTGCTCCCCAAAGAATACCCGGAATAGATGCAAACCACTTTCCAATTCGTATAACATCAGTTAATGCTCTAGCGGTTGATGTAACAATACCACCCCTCATAGCACCTTCATCGTAGTTAAATCCTAATAAGCCCCAATTTTGTGGTTCACCTTTTGATACTTTCTTTCGTTGGATACCTCTAAGAATAAGTGGATGTCTAAATAACCCCAACCCTGCATTAAATGCATCTTCTCTAAGATTAAATTTACTATACATCTCATCTAAGAAAGATGGGGATTTTCTTTGTGCATGTCCTTTACCCAATCCAAATCCTTCTTGACCTGAATTTAATCTACCTGCTGTATCGAATCCTTGCTCATATGTTTTTCCTAAAGTAAATTTACTTTTATCAATATTTGAATACAATGAGTTTACACTATCAAATATAGTATTATCAGGATTTACACCAACAAACTTACTAGCCTCAACTCCACCAAACCTAGAATTAAATCCAGTTGCATGTATATCTGTAAGATTATTTACTTCTTTAAAATCTTTACCTTCGTTTTCTAGCTTTCCACTAAATGTGAAATCAGATGGTGATGTTTCACCTTTTGGTTTATCACCCTGAGTTACTTTTGATGGTGTTGTTTCACCTAAGAACTGAGTTGATGGTGCTGCTGATGTTGGTGTTGTTTCACCTAATTCTTTTTCTCCGTTTGGAATGTTCATTTTATTAGGTGTTGTTTCACCCAAAAATTTTGATTCTAATTCTTTTTTATTAGGTGTTGTTTCGCCCAAAAAGTTTGATTCTAATTCTTTTTGAATCGGAGTTGTTTCCCCTAAGAACTGAGATTGATTGTTCATCTCATTTGGAGTAGTTTCACCTAAGAAATTGCTTTGGTTATTCATTTCAGTAGGAGTAGTCTCACCCAAAAACTTAGAACTTCTATCTGATTCTACAGGAGTAGTTTCACCTAAGAACTTAGAACTTCTATCTGATTCATTTGGAGTTGTTTCACCTAAGAACCTTTCACCCGTTTGAGGATTCATTTCAGTAGGTGTTGTTTCACCTAAGAACTGAGATTGATTGTTCATCTCATTTGGAGTAGTTTCTCCTAAAAATTGTTCTGAATTATTTGCCTCTTTAGGTGTTGTTTCACCTAAGAACTGAACTTTATTGTTCATTTGTGTTGGTGATGTTTCACCTTTAAACTTCTCTGATTGGTTAACCAGTGTTGGGTCTGTTTGACCTAAATATCTTTCCTCTAAACTCATTGGTTTAGGAGTTGTTTCACCTTTGAACTTTTCTGAGGTATCCATAGGTTGAGGTGATGTTTCACCTTTAAACTTTTCAGTTTGATTTACAATAGTTGGTGATGTTTCACCTTTGAACTTTTCAGTTTGATTTACTTTTTGAGGTTTTACACCTTCTTTATTAGTAGTAGTTTGAGAACGTGGAATCTTAGGGGCTGATTCTGCCATAGAACTCAAAGGAGTTTTATTTAAGTTTTTATTTACACCAGGATTTTCTTTAGATTTCAAAGGTTCTTTCTTTGGCATCCTAAACTTAGATAAATCCGATTTCATATCTTTTAATGCCATTTATTATCCCCCAAAATATCCAGCTGACCTGGTACTTAGTTTTCTAGATTGAACTTTTGTTATTTCACTCACTACTCTACCATCTACATTTATCATAATTGGTTGATTTTGTATATCTTGTCGTAATCCTTTAATCTCATCTACTACCTCTGCCATTGATGAAGCTTCACCACCACCATCTCCACCAGAATCACCACCACCACCTAATGCATTTGATATAAGAGGCAATGCGAATGCTAAAGCAAATAGAGTTGGAAGTAATAATGTTACTATTGCCAATCCACCACTTAGAGCCACTAATGATGCTGATAGAACTAAGAATGATGCAGATAGTGCTATCAGACCAGGAACTAACATAATCATAGCTGCCATCATTGGCATAACTCCTAAAAATGCAGTTAAGTTTGGCATTAGTCTTTGAATAGAATCTGATAAACTTGATAATGATAGAGCCCATATTCCAGTTGCACCAGCAGTTAATAACATCGCTGGTACTAATGCTAACATACCTAATGTTGTAAGTGTAAATGTTGGGAAGAATGGAATCATAGCAGCCGTTGTTAACATAAGTGATGCTGCAAATACTCCGAATCCACCAGCTATAGCGATTAAGTTAGGTACTTGTTCACCTAATTTAGCAACACTATCTACAAATATAGGCATTACCCCACTCAATGCGGTCATACCAGCAACAAATGGAATCATAGCTAATCCAAATGCCATCATAGGTACAGCAGCCATAGCTAAACCTAATGCGAATGGCATTAGTGCTATTCCAAACATTACTAATGGAACAACTGCACCCAACATAGTTGGAGCTATTGAGATTAACTCAGCCATTTTTTCAACAAATAAGGAAATATTATCTCCTAACCCACCAACTCCTTTATTAAATAAAACTACACCTGCGCCTAATACGATTAATGCAGCTCCTAATGCTAATAACGCTAATACACCAGCTCCGAATATCATCGCACCGATTCCACTAAACATCACTAAACCTAATCCCATTATAATTCCTGTAAATATAAGGATTCCGGCTGCTACTGCTAAGATTGCACCGATACTGATATCACCAATCAGATTCATTGCGAATGCGAATGGAATCAACGATACACCAACTACTGCTAATGCGAGTGCTCCTTTTAATAAATCTGCAGTTGGGAATTTAGCTAATAGATAAAGCGCTCCTAACATTAATCCCAATCCAACCGCCATTCCTAAGTATGGACCAGGTTCGGTTGGCATTTTAGAAATAGCAAGTGCCATAACGAACATACTAGCAGCAACTAATAACATCGCCGCCGCTCCTTTAAGAACATCGGAAGTTCCAAACTTACCAATAAAGTTTGCTATAGGATTTGAACCTTTTTTGGATTGCATAAACTTAGGTGTTGGTATTTTTCCAAACAACATTAAAATACCTACTACAATTAAAGCACCTGCTGCGATTGCACCTAATATTTGTGCAACAGAACCTAATGTACCCATAGCATCCTTAGGTCCATCGGCTAATGCATCCCCACTAGCAACAGCCTCAGCGGTTGCATTTTGCATATTCATCATTTCATCAACTGATAATCCAGTTGCATCTGATATTTGTCTTTGTAATTGTAAATTACTACCTAATGATGGTCCAACCGAATCAATTAGTTTCTTTTGTTCTCTAGCCATAGCCAATGCATCACCAGATGCTTGTGCTGCTCTAATTCCATTGAAACTGATATCCTTACCGGTCATCATTCTCAATTTCATTTCATCCTTCATAGATTTTTCGATATCCAAAGATTCAGATGCTAAATCTTTCATCTTTTTCATATCAACACCCATCTTCTTCAGTTGGATTACTTCTGTGGCTCTTTGTTTAAGTTGTTCTTTTGTTAAAGTTCTAACTAATGCTTGGTTATCTGCAAAGTATTCCATAGCAGGTCCAGCATCTTGTCCTAAACTTGCCCCAATATCTTTTACTGATTCAGTTAATTCACCCGCATCAATCCCAGCATTTTTTAATGTTCTAGTTAATGATTGAGCTTTATCTGCATCTTTTAATAATGAGTTTACTTCTGTAATATCAGCGAGTAATGATGAATCTGGAACTATTTGACCTGTTGCATCTCTGAGTGCTTTTGCTGATTCGGCTACTTCTTCATATGAATATACAAATGGATTTAAGGATAGTTGTGCACCTTTGATAGCACCTTCCAATTCCATAGCTTGCCCAACCGATGCACCAGTTTCTTTGGTTAGGTCTTTCATCCTACCAACTGCATCTGAAATAAATCCTGCTATTTCTTTAAGAATAACTAATCCGATTGCGGCTGCAGATAATGTCATAATAGCGGATACTAATTCATTTGATACTCCTAATGCTGAACCTAAATCTTTAGCAAAATCCTGTCCTATATTTTTGATTTCTTCACTTACCTTTTCACGTTCTTTTTCAGTTTCTAAGAGTTTTTCCTGATGTTGAATCATTTCTAACAACTGGTCTGTTCGTTCTTGTCCTAATGTTTGTATATTTTCAAGAACTTTCTGCTTCTCTTGCATAAGAACAGTAAGTTTGGCCTCTGCTCCTTTTTGTGCAGACATAGATGCAAGAATATCCTTACCAACCTTACCTTGTTTAGTTCTTAAATCTAAATTCTGTTTTAAGATATCTGATAGGTTTGCTTGGAGAGTGTTCTCCTGCGTAATCGCATCTATTCGTTGTTGAGTATCTTTATTATACTTGGCCATCTATGAACCTTTAATTTACTATTTTTTTAGTCTGTCAAATGATTTCATCATATCACCCAAATCATTGGTTTTATTATAATCTACAGGTTTAATCTTATATTTTTTTAGAATTTTTTGGTATTCTGGGTCATTAGTTAGTTTATCTAATTGTTTGGTCTTATATGCTTTAACAATAGAACCAATGAATGATTTGATACCACCCTCGTCCATACCACGTTTTTCTAATTTTTCAATTATGTTCTTTCCCATTGTATTCCCTTAATAGTTTTATTCGTTTATAAATATAGAAAAACCCAACAAATAGTTGGGTTCTTCATTATCTTCGTGATTTTGATTTAGCTTTTCTCATTTCTTTATCATTCATCTTCTTCTCTTCCTGCTTAAATTCAATTATTTTACCGATGTAGAATGTGCGAACCCATATCGGCATATTGTAAACATCCGTAAAGTTGAATCCACCATTTCCATGATAGATGAGGTCAAAAATGTGAGAGTGTAAATGCTTTCTATAACTTTGATGAAGGCCAAAAAAAGGTAACATCCATCGGCAGTAGCATTTCTCTCCTTTCCCCTGTTTCTTCTGAAACAAATTCATAATTTAAGTCCATATCTGGAACTACTTCGTTAATGTAATTTCTCAAAGATTGTGAATCTATTGCGAATAGTTCGTTATCTACAAAACTATTAATTGTAGCCGTATCACTATCACCATCTACTGAAAGAATCATATTCTTTAATCTTGTAGTTAGTTCTCTTGATGTAGCATCTTTAAGTTTTCTTTGTTTCTTTTCTAAATCTTTAATTTGGTGTTTGACTTTTCTTTCTTTAGATTCAGTCATTGCCATAAAGGTAATTTTTCTTTTAGATTTAGGTAGTTCATACTCAAACTCATTCTTATGTAATTCTGTTTGATTCTTACCATCATAATCAGCTGCTTCGAATTGAGTTAAATCAATAACCTCTTCTTGCTTATTATCTGAAAATGGGTCTTGGATTTCTACTTTGTAATCTTTACCATATCCTAATACTCTGGCAGCAATCATAATTGCGTTCTTATCACCTGTAGTTAAATCTATGTATTTGATTGGAGTTCCATCTCCATTACCTATGATTAGTGATTGAAATAATCTATCTAATACTGTTCCATCTTTAATATATGATTGTGTTGTAAGAATATCTTCTTCTTTTGCAGTCATATACTTCATTTCCACTTTACCTGATGATAATGGGTTCTCTTTGGAATATACTAATCCCTTAGATGGTAAATCTACTATTTCAGTTGGAAATTTATAATCGGATACTTGCTTTGTTTCGTATTGTTTCTTAGCAAGCTCCACCATTTCATCATTAGAAAGATTACTTTGGTATTCATCTGTTAATTTTTCTTTACTCATAACGTTTCTCGTTTTAAAACTTATTTAATATTGGTTAACCATATATAAATATGTAAATATTATTAATTAAACGAAAAAACCCCTACATTTCTGTAAGGGTTTCTCAATAGTCAATTTTTATTACAATCCGTATTTAGTATTGTAGTATTGCGTAATCGTATGTAAGTGTTAAATCTACAGTTGCTAAATCTTCACCAGTATAGTCCATATCTGAGAACTTTGCTGTTTGAATAAATGCTCCTTTAAGTGTCCACTCTTCTACTTTATCACCAACAGGACCCAAACTGTTAAATGTGATATCTTTTTTGTAGAAATCAGAATAACCATCACGGCCCGTTACTGATTCGTGGTGT
>Ga0181392_1000850_pt1 | contig 11762 bp, 26 predicted proteins | sample 15SPOviralmetaG_FD_130083 | JGI IMG/M metagenome (GOLD analysis project Ga0181392, IMG submission 130083) | Marine viral communities from the oligotrophic San Pedro Time Series (SPOT) site, San Pedro Channel, CA, USA - 15 SPOT_SRF_2010-09-15 | ecosystem: Environmental > Aquatic > Marine > Strait... | reverse complement strand
GTCTATTGATATTACTTTTCCTATACATACATACATACATATACAATACATGATCTAGAAGAAGAAGAAGAAGAAGAAGAAGAAGAAGAAGAAGGGAAAGAAAATGGGATTAGAATATATGTGTCAAAATTGCGGGGTTCGCCTTGATCCTCTCATGACAAAGGATGAAGCTCAATTCTTCATGGTTCATGGTTGCCCTTGTTGCGATCATAATTCATGGGTTATCGTTGAAGGAATATATGATGAGGTGAAGCCATGAATAAGAAGGATAGGATGAGATCGATAAAGCTTGAAGGAGATGTGGCTTCAATAGCGGAAGAATTATCCTCCAAAAGGATATTGTCAAAAACCTTAAGCGAACTTTTGAGGAAAGAATATGGGATTTCATTTGAGGATGATCTTTTGAAATCAAGAATGAACGATCTCAAAAGACAAAGCGAACAAATTGATGAACAATTATCCCAATTAACTCATACAATAAATCGGAAGGAGTCTCAAAAATACAATGATCAACAAATTTCAAATTTAGAAACTGAATTAAATAATTGGGACATTCTTCAAAGAAAAGAACTTCAAATGGTGATCGATATGACTTATCTTGAATTGGGAATAGATAAAAGCAAGTACGCACCCCATCAATTGATGAGCGAGATCTCTAAGGCCAAAGGTTTGATTAGAATTGAAATTCATTCAAAATTCGCCAAACGCAAAAAAGAAATTCTAAAAGAATTAGAAATACGGTATGATGAGAGGGAAAATTATGAATGAAGAACAAGAGTATGTGCATCAAACTTGGATGAGTTATGGCGGTGGGGTTCAAACATTTGGAATGTTATTGATGGTAAAATATGGGTTGATCGAAAAACCTCATGGAGTCATATTCTCGGACACAAAAGCAGAATATCCTAAAACCTATGAACATATTCAAGAATATGCTAAACCGATTTGTGAAGAATTAGGGATCCCATTCATTGAGGTTCAAGGTGGCGAAGGGTTGATCGAAGGGTACAAATCAAACAATTCAATACCATTGGCGGGCTTTAGGGCTTGCACTTTCAAATATAAGATCGACCCTATCAAAGCATATTACAGGGAATTGACAAAAGGGATCAAAAGGAAGAGAGGAAAGGCCATTATCACTTCTTTGATAGGTATTTCAACCGATGAATCAAGGAGGGCGATTCCAAGAAGAGATCAAAAACCAAAATGGATTGAAAACAAATACCCCTTTTTAGAAATGGATATTTCAAGAAAACAGATCATCAAATTCATTGAAGAAAAAGGATATGAAGTCCCGCCTAAAAGTGGATGCTTTGTATGCCCTTATCATGGTTTGAAAGGGTTTGTTGATCTCAAAGTTAATCATCCCGATCTATTCAAAGTTGCAATTGGCATGGAGGAAGCTTATTTTGAAAAGAGGCCGGAAAGAATTCACGGCTTTCTAAGTGATTCAAGGATCCGTCTAAAGGAATTAGGAGAGATCCCTTCATTATTCTCATTTGTGAAAGATCTTCCGAATGAACATAATGAATGCGACTCCGGCGGGTGTTTCCTATAATGTTTAAACACCCCTTTAATTTACTAAAATTAGGAATAAGCCTATATACTAAGGCTTCATGGCTCTAATCATGCAACCCGCACAGAACCGAGAAACATGGCTTGAAGAAATGACTAAACAATATGTGATCCCGCACTTTTCCCAATGTGGTTTTGAATATCTTGAATTTTCACCCATGCCAATTAAATTTAGCGTTTCATTCATTGAAGGCGTTCGATCAAGTGGAAAGAATATGAAAACAGTAGGCGCACATTATTCACATCACTTTTCAACCGGCGGTGAACAACATATCCTTATCCACCCTTCTCTTGAAAATTCAAACAAAGTCGTTGGAGTGTTGATCCATGAACTTATTCACGCTCAATTGCCAACCGATGCCGGACATGGAAAGGAATTCCGAAACATCGCCCTTAAGGTGGGTCTATGTGGCAAAATGACATCAACGGAAGAAACGGAAGAGCTTCAAGAAAAGATCTCATCATGGGTGAAGAAATTGGGCGATTACCCTCATACCTCCTTTGATGTGTCAAAGTCTCGCAAGAAGCAAACTACAAGGATGCTTAAGACAATGTGCATGAGCAAAGGCCATCCTTGCGGAAACGGCCATTACAAAACAAGAATGAGCCGATCACTAATAGAGCAGTTTGGTGCGCCGGTTTGTCCTAATTGTGGAAATCAAATGGAGGTTGATTACTGATGATCGAATACAAAATAACATGGACAGAAAATTTAACTCAAACCGAATTAGAAATTTTATTGAAAGAGTGGGAAGGGTATTTTGAAATTGTGGAGATGAAAAAATGAGTAAAGTGGATGAAGACACCATGCGAATTATCATAGGTTGCCTTCTTGCCAATCGGAACGGCAATCATATGGTTGAATATGGTTCGATCAAAAGAAGCTTTGAGAGATACCTCAATTTGCCGGAAGGACAATGGGAACAAATCATGAAAGATCAAGGATGGAATTGAAATGGGCCGAATAAAAATAAGTGAGAGATTTTCAAAGAAAGTCAAATGCCCTTGTTGTTTAAATGAAGAACCTTTTCATTCTAAACTTGAATTGAATAGAATTATCAAAGATCATGTAAAATGGTGCATTGTACCTTATGATCTTGCATTTGAAATAAAAGAATATGTTGTTGCAAAGGAGAGTGTTTAAACAATGTCTCAAGTGTATAATTCTAAGAAATCATATTTCATTAAAGTGGCTTTTATTCTTGATCGCTATGGAGGTGAAACTAAAGAATTATCAAAAAATTCAATCATTAACATATCCTCAAGGCTCTTCCCTAAACACACTCCATGTTCAACCGCTTTACACCCAAGACTTAGAAAGGGGATTAAAGAGAACATATTTCAAGAAAATTTGATCACTAAGAAAAAGAAAACAATTCAATTGATCGACTCAAATATACTTGATGAACATTCAACAATTATGGATCGATGGGAGAAGCGGATTAAAGAATAAAATATATCCCCCCTAAAGGGGGGGATATTCGGGGGAATTAAAATGAAAGCTTTAGATCTCAATTGGAGTGATACAATTATAACCCTAATCCGAAGTGGCTTTGTTTAAACAGGTTGATTATTATGGCAAGTTGGCAAGCACAAGTGAAGAATATTGCGGTAGCATTGGCTATCGTTGGCGGATTATGGATGGCCCTTTCTTTGGGTATTGGTGAAGCGGTTCAAGTCGTTATTGATCCCGACGATCTCTCAAATCCTTTGGATGCAAACACAACCGCCGCTTATGGTGGCGATGTGGATTTCATTGATCGAATTGCCACCGCCGGTGTCTTTGTCGTTCTTCTTGGAAGTGCCGGATTCGGCCTATTGTCCACTTCAACGGGCAATCCTCCGTTCCTAAATACACTGATCCGATATACACCCGTAATTGTGGGTCTTATCGCTTTCACTGCTTTCTCAACGGAAGCCTTTGAACTCATCAGTGGAGATCGAGATTGGAGTGCATATTCCGATGCAACAAACGGATATATCCTCTTCCTAACCTCCATGATGGTTGCAGGTTTGACCTCCCTTCTCAAGAAGTGAGGTTTTAACTTGAATGGTTATTCAAAAACCGCAGGTGGGTTCATTCTCGCTTTGATGGTTGCCGTTGCCTTTACGGGTGCGCCGGAAGCTTCCCCAATTGGGATTAAAGCGGAATGTCAAGACGGCATCGATCAAGACAATGATGGCGATATTGATGACATGGATTCAAACTGTTGGGAATATCCCTTTGCTGATGGAGGCGGGGAATATGCAACCACATTTGGCCCAACGGGTAAAGGCTTCAATTCCGATGCAGGATATACCATGAGCGTTTGGGATTGGCAAAATCAAGTGGCCCCTCATATGTTCATTGGAGGATCTTCTTGTTTCCAAGATGCTCTTTATATGTCAATTGATGCAAATTCAAACGGTGAAGATTCATCTTTGTCGCAATATCTTGAATATGAAGGAATAAATTGCAATTGAGTAAATTTGATATGCTTTAGAGTGTTGGAACAATTAGAGGCGATAATATGAAAAATTATGGGTACACTTTTTCCTTTGCAAGTCGGGGATCACCGAAAAGAATGCGGGGAGAACAAGTCTTTAGGACAAAAAAAGAAATCAATGCTCATGTTAAGAAGCTTCAAAAGACTTCAAAGGTTTGGGGGGTTGTAAATATCCGCCCTGTTAAAGCAACCGCAAAAGAATATTCTAAATTTATCAAAAGGAAGTGAGGGGGTTTTGATTTGGCGAAAGGAAAGAGATATTTTACACCATTAACATTCAATTTGGTTGCAGTAATATGGATCATCGGCTTCTTGCCTTTGGCCGTTGCATTTGTTTCAAATGTTGGTACTGATTCCGGTTCCGAAGATTGGCAACCAATGACAAAAGACCACATTGATCTAAAATATGGAGATGGAAATTCTCCCGCTTATGGAGATCCCGTTTTGTGTGGAACGGCTTTCAATTGTAGCGGAGTTGAGATAGCTTGGGATTCAAACGGGGTGGATCGAACTAAGGTTTATCAATTCAACAACCCCAATCTTGATGATTTTGATATTGATTGCCTTTACATAGAAAATGGCGTTTGTGAAGGCTCATTCGATCCCGATTCCAATTATGCAAATTCAAATTATGCAAACCCTTTCTATGATGTTAGAGATTGCGACACAAACGCATTCTTTTACCAAGGCCAATACTTCAATTATGTTGATGAAACCTATTATACTTGTCAATTCGCTAATCCCAATTGGTTTTATTTTGATACAATTGTTGGTTATCATGAGTTTGATATGCAATACGATGGATCAACATTTTACAGGGGCCAAGACACACACCACGCTTTGAACACTTATGGAACTGCGGCTAATATCACCGATTCTACCTATGTTGGGGATTCGGGCGATACCTTTTCATTCCGTTTAAACGAACTCATGATGAATCAATTACCAGCAAGAGAAATGGTTGATCAGATGAGATTTACAATTTTTGACTATCCCGATCAACCTTTGGCGACCCCATCAGATCATAATTGCGACACATATTCAGGTTGGAAAGATCTTGAAATTACAACATCCATAACTATTGAGGTTGAAGGTGAAAGAAATAAGCTTTCAACAAAATATACAACCGAAACGGATAACAAATTTTTCATTGAAGCCCAACCAAGATATTTTACTTCGGGATGCTATATTGGGTATGAAGTGATAGTTAATTTCAATGGTTTTGATACAAGAGAAATGTATAATTTTGCCAATGGTGGCAAATGGAATGAATCAACAATGATCGTTGAAATGGAATTCAAAAGAACTGATGGTTTGCCACTTGGGAATACAAATGTTGGATTTAACGGGATAGATGATTTTGCCTTTGCAATAGACTATGTTCAAATTGATGCACAAGAGGTTGAATTCGCTACCAATGTTGGTTTGATAGGCATGGGTGGGGCAAACATTGTTTTGGCTATGGCAAGCACACCTTATTGGGATCCTTTCAAGAACTTTTTCAAGGGGCGTTTGTAAAATGAATAAAAGACAAAAAATAGGAAAAAATATCCAAAACATGAAAAATAAAGATTCGGTTAAAGTGAATCCAAAAAATTCAAAAAAACCATTTTCTAATAAAACAAAATTGGGGATCGAATCCAATTATCAAAGGTCATTAGGATATAACACCAAATCAAGAAAGGTAAAAGGCGGTTATGTTCTTTTTAGATCAAGAAATAAAATTCAAAAAAGGAAGTGATTTCAATTTTAGTTAATATCCTTGTTCTTTTGATCACCACATTGATTTCAATGTCAATCGTTGGTAAAGCATGGGAACGGGGGGCTTTTGGTGGAAATTTGGGAAGAGCCGTTGCCGGTGGTTCGGTGGGCGTTGTTTCAAATAAATTTCTTGTTGGATATACTCAATTTGAAAGCATTCTAAACGCATCCTTTACGGGCGGTCTTGGGTTCGTTGGATATTTCTTTATTCTTGGCACTTCTTTCCTGATCCTTGTATGGATTAGCAATTTTATTGAATACAGGACTTTGGTGATGTAAAGTGGCTAAAAATGGCGGAACTATTGCTATTGTAGCTTTTCTTTTAATCGGTTGGGGTATCATAGACCTTACAAGCGATTCAACCCAAGAACAAGAAGCAACGCAATGCAATGATGGCATAGATAATGATCAGGATGGCGAAGTTGATTCAAATTCCATTGATGGGAATGTTCCGGCTGATAGTGATTGCCAATTTATCGTTTTTAATGGTGGAAATGCTCAAAATTATCAATGCTTAACTTGGAATGATGAAGCAAACGGTCCCGCAACGCTTGAGGAATGCGGATATTGATTGAAGGTGTTTAAACATGGTTATGGGCGTAGCGGGAACAATTGCGGCTAATGAAGCTACAAGAGATCGAGGCGAGGGTGAATCAATCGTTTCAACCGCTTTCAAATTCGGCATTCTAATTATCGCAATTTTTGCTTTGGTTGCAATTCTTTTGGGTCTTTGGTTGTTCAATAATTGGGCGGGGATCATTGACTTTGGGGAAGGCATTCTTTCATGGGCTTCCGATTTAGTTGGCGGTTTTTGGGGCGGTATAACCGGCATTGTTCCTGCTTTGGGATCTTGGCTTTTACCCACTTCCCGATCAACGGCTTTGAAATCCGTAAGGGGCGTTAATCCTTCGGACTTTGTATAATATTTGATGCGTTTAAACGAGGCGATATCATGATAGGGAGAGAGATAAAATGCGGAGAAATAAAATTGGTTGCGTGATTGGGTTATTGGCGGTTTTGGCCTCTCTTTCCCTTATTCCGTTGGTTCAAGCCCAAGCGCAACCGCCTATTAGACAAGATGAGTGCATGGCGTATGCGTTCACAAGAAGCGGGGATCATGGTTTTCTTTTAGAAAATAATTCGTTTGCTTATGGAACCACTATTTTTATTCGGACAAATTGTGAAGAGCTTCAATTAAAGATCGATGGTGAAAAGTATTCAACATATAGGAATCAAACGGAAATTGCATTTAATTTTGAAAGCCCCATGATCAACATGACTCTTGAAAGTGGCAATTTTTCATATTATGCGGAAAATGTGAGTATTTTTCAAGATCGATTTACATGGTCGGATAATTACATTCAATACATGGATGAACAACCCACCATGACTTTTATTGAATTGGGGGCTTTAACATTTCAAGAAAATGTGGTGAGTGTTGCATCAATTGTTATGGTTTGGTTTTTGTCTGTCAATATTTATTGGGCTTTGATCAACCATTATCTTGATCGGAATTTGTTTGAGGAAGTGGTTGAATGAGTGAAGAAGTACCTAAGAAATATGGCCGAACTTGGGCTGATGTATTTGCTCAAACTTCTTATTTATTCGCAGGTTTAATTTTTGTTGTTTTTGTTGGAATTGTTGTATGGTTCGTTTTTGATAGAATCCCCCAATGGTTCTTTTTATCAATTGTTGGATCTTTGGTTTTTATACCGTTTTTGATGGAAAGGGCAAAAGAAAAAGCCGATTTTGTGTGCGTTATGGATGAACCTATGAAATTTACAGAATATAGGGTTGGGAGAAAGTACGCTTATGATCTCTATGGCAACCCCGTTGTTCTTTCTTCTAATAGCGGAGTTATGAGGATGATGCTTCTTGAATTCAATAAAGAAACAAGAGAAGCCCAAGCTTTACCTTTTGCCGAATTAACACCATTGGATCAAATGAGAGAACTAAATACAAATTTAACTCTGTCAAAAATGTTTGAAGAAAACCTAAGAGAAAACCGACTTTCAAAACAAATGGTCGGCGTTGAGGTTGAAAAACAATCATCAAAGATCGTTGATTGGGCTTTGAATGTTCTTTATGGTTCGATCATACCTACCGAACTTGAGGATATTTATGAAACACTTGATGAAAGCGTTGAATCCGATGATTTAGCGACGGAATTAACTGATATATTGAATGAAGATATTGTTTGAGTGAACTCCTTTTATGACTAATTTTAATAAGGGTGGCGTGGTGATTCAAAGCATGGGAAATGATGAATGGATCGAGATAGCCCCTTTGTGGAAGCCAAGAACGGAAGGATCAAAGCTTCTTGCTAAGGGTACAATTGAAAAGGATCTAAAAGCAGGTCAAAAAGTATTGATTTTGAAAAACCAATATTCAACCGATGAAAATAGGCAACCACAATTTAGGTTAATGATCGTTGAAGAAAATGGTGATGCTTTAATTGATTTGGAAACGGGAGATCCTATTCAAAGACAAGAAGATGATGAAATGGCAAGAGATGAGGCAATTCTTAACCCTCATGGGATGGGATAAAATGATCGAACCTTGTTCATGCGGTGATCCTTATTGCGCTTTTTGTGGATTTACTTTTATTCATGGGGGGGATGGGTTGTATGTTTCCTCCGCCCCCCCGCCTTTTTTGAATGTGTTTAAACGGGGTGAATAAATGTCAAAGAATCAAGAAGCTACTTTGAAGATCTCAACACACACACTTCATGAAATGAAGATCATGAAAGCGGAAGGAAATTTCAAGAACTATGATTCTTTAATTCATCATTTGATTAAAATGGTGAATGAAACATGAATTTTCCGGCTTCCGTAAAGAACCTCTTATTTGAAGAAGGTGTGGAATTTAAAAACGATTTTGGAAAAGAAACGGTTGCTTTGGGAACGGGGATCATTCCGATTATTGGAACTGCGAGATCGGGAAAAACCTCATTGGCTTATTCAATGCTTGAATGGGTGATCGATAACACACAAAGGGATATAATTTTAGATTCATTCCCACAAGGAATTATTGATCAGGCTTTTCCTAAAAAATTTAATGGAAGAATTTTTAATTATGCTTTTATTGATATTGCTAAGGTTGATCGTTCTTCCGTTTGGTTGGTGGATGATACGGGCGCAAGCTTCAATTCAAGAGATTCTATGTCGGGCAATTCCCGCACCTTATCTAAGGTGGCCGGAATTTTGAGCCATTGGGAACAAACGGTCATATTCACTACTCAATTATTTTCAGCCGTCGATCTTTCTTTTTTGAGATATACCGCATTATGCCCACTTCTTAGAAGAGTCGATCCTTCCGTCATTTCTCAAGAACGGCCACAATTTCAAGATCAAGTTAGAAATTCAAATTATATGTTGGGTTCGGTTTCAAAGGAACCATATTTTAGGGATTATTATTTTAATGCTAAAGATGAAACAATATGTGAAGCCCCTTTTCCAAAGTGGATCGATAAAAAGTATTTTCCAAAGAATGCGGATATGCTTTCAAAGCCAATGAAATATCATACGGTTGAGATGAAAATGAAGATCATAGGTCAAGAGCCAAAAAAGAAAAAGAAGGGATAATATGAGCGAGAGTCAAAGCATAGAAGCGGGGAGGCTTTGAATTATGCATGAATGCGCCAATGGGGGGTGCTTTAGGAGAATAATGCGGAATGATCGCACTATATGTGGAACTTGCACAAGATTGCAAAAGGAACGGGAAAAAAATGAACAACAATAGACAAAGAGAATTTGATTTAATCGCCGGATCGAGAATTGCTAAAATTGGAGATGGAATCCCGCTTCATGTGGCGATCTCAAATAAGAATTCGATCACATTTAGAAATAAAATGAGAAGAATGGGGATAAAGGGAAAAGTTGTTGATGAACTGATCCGTTTAATGGATGAAGTCGGCATTCAAAAAACACTTGAAAGCCAAAGCATAGGAGTGAGGTTTTCAACTGTTCAAAAGGCGGCAAGAAAGCCAAAGATCTTTCGCATGAAGTGAGTGTGTTTAAACGCTTCCTTTCGGTTAGTAAATTTATGATGGATTCATATAGGAGATCCTATTTAGGTGTCAATATGGAAAAGAAAGAGCAGTTGATCCTTGATGTTTGTTGTGGCTTAAGGGCTATGTGGTTCAATAAAAACCATCCAAACGCTATCTATTATGACAAAAGAATAAGAGAAAAGGGTTTTGATGATTTTAGGCCCAACTTTTCAGTTAAACCGGATATTCAAGGAAATTGGGATCATTTGCCTTTCAAGGATAATCATTTCAAACTTGTTGTTATGGATCCCCCGCACATTATCACAACCGAGGATTCGCATAGGATGGTTAAATATTACGGTCATTTAGATAAAGAAACATGGAAAGAGGACATAAAAAAAGGATTTGATGAATGTTGGAGGGTTTTGGATCTGCATGGTGTTTTAATTTTTAAATGGTCGGAAGCTTCAATAAAAAAGAAAGAAATACTTAAGGTTCTTGATCGAGAACCTTTATTCGGGCATCCTAATGGATCAAGAGTCCCTTGTCATTGGATCACTTTTATGAAAATGAAAGAGTCCATTTAAACACCCTAATTTTATTAGTAAATTTAGGAAGTGTTCATATAGGGGATTCGTTTTAGGTTAATTTAACGGACAAGAGCCGACACCCAAAATGGAGATGAAAAAATGCAAGAAGAAAGAATTGATGAATTAAGAGAATTTGCAATTAAACAAATGGATCAAAGAAAAATGGGAATTAAACAAAATTGCCGTTGTGATGCAATAGGGGCGAAATTGAGAAGAGTGGCTTTCATGGCTATTGCTGATAAAGAAGGAATTTCGGAACAAACGGCAAAAAAGCGTTTTGATATTGATGATAATATGACAGGTTTTCACTTTTGTTGTGTTCAATGTTGCGATTGCCAATATGAAAGAATCATGGAAGGTTTTGAAATTATTGATTATTGGCGGTGATTGAAGAATGGGATTGAAACTTTGTCTATTGAAGATTAAAATTGGTGAGATTGCAAAGCTCTATGCTCAAGGAAAAATTTCAATTCTCGCTCATTATGGGGAATTGGCTTGTGGGTGTTGCGGTGAAAAAATTAGAAATTCTCAAGGATCAGTGTATTCTTTAGATTATTTTTACCAATTGGTGGATATTGAAAAGGAAGGGTGGTTGAAAGAATGAGCTTCATTGATTCAATGCCAACAGAAAACAGATCGGTTGAATGGGCCACTCCAACAAACATAAAAAAAGATCTAATAGAAGAATTTGGAATATTCGATCTTGATTCCGCAACAATGCCTCATAATCCAATGGATGCAAAGCGATTTTTTACAAAAGAAGATGATGCCTTGATTCAAGAATGGCATGGAGAAACGGTTTATTTGAATCCTCCTTATGGAAGGATAATTTCAAAATTTATTGACAAGGCTTTGATGGAATGGGAAAGCGGAAGGGCGGGAAAAATTGTTATGCTTTTGCCTTCAAGAACTTGCACTAAATGGTTCCATTTGCTTCTTGAACACCCCAACGCAACCATTCGTTTTTACAAGGGTCGGTTGAGGTTTAATGATGCAAACCCCGCCCCTATGCCTTCAATTTTGGTTGTGGTTGAATGATTTCTAATACACCACAAACCATTGAAGAAATTGATGATTTGATCCTTCAATTGATTGCTAAATTGAATGTTCTTGAACATGATCTAAGGTTCCAACCTCACATGAAGCACATGATCGATTCAATGAAAGAAGAGGTGAACAGGTTGTTTAAACAACACCAAATTGCTTTTGTCAAAGCTTCAAGAAAAGGATGGGTCTATTGATATTACTTTTCCTATACATACATACATACATATACAATACATGATCTAGAAGAAGAAGAAGAAGAAGAAGAAGAAGGGAAAGAAAATGGGATTAGAATATATGTGTCAAAATTGCGG
>Ga0181392_1000840_pt1 | contig 11806 bp, 23 predicted proteins | sample 15SPOviralmetaG_FD_130083 | JGI IMG/M metagenome (GOLD analysis project Ga0181392, IMG submission 130083) | Marine viral communities from the oligotrophic San Pedro Time Series (SPOT) site, San Pedro Channel, CA, USA - 15 SPOT_SRF_2010-09-15 | ecosystem: Environmental > Aquatic > Marine > Strait... | reverse complement strand
CTAACAATCTAAACTCAATATTTTCTTTTTTTAGATTATCTCTTGTGATTTGTTCAGATATAAGTGATTTACTTCTCGACTGTTTATATCTATTCTCCACCTGTTCTGCAGATAGGGTTTCTTTTCCTTTTTTATAGCTACTTAGATAATCGGTAAGATGTTTATCTTTTCTTGCAGCAGGTTTATTGGATTCACCTATATACAAACATTCTCCATTAAGTTTACTAAATAACCCATAAACACCAGGTGATATAGAATCACGTCTTTTATCACCAAAACCTTTTCTACAAATTTTACATTGACTTTCTACGCCAAATTCATATCTTTTATTTTTATAAAACTCACTTAGTGGCTTTTCTACCCCACAAGTACTACATTTCTTTGTTAATTGTTCTTCTTCCATACCGTTTATTTTATTTTTTAATGAATCTAAAAATCTTTGTTTGTCTTCTTCTAAGTAAAAACCATTTTTACTCCAATTATCATTAGAACGTAAAGGTACTAAATTAATGTAGTTATTAATTTTATACACCTCTTCAATTGTTTTAGCGGCTTTCAACGGAATATTATGGTCTATTTCCCACTCTGTTCCGTAATTATACCAATTCATCCAAGGTTCAAATTGTGATTCTATATGTTGTTTAAATTTTTCATCAGAACAACCTAACCAATCACCATCTAATTCTTTTTTTGCTCCTAAACTTTTTAGTTTTTTTCTAAGCATTCTACTAAGATTATCTTTCATACGGTAAAGTGGGTCTGTTCTTCTTCTATTACGTTTATAATCTACATCGCGTTTACTCTTTCTCTTCTTTTGTTGTGTAGTTAGAGTTCTTCCAACTTTATTATATGATTCTCTACCTTTTATGTTTTTACATTTTTTACATTTATAGTATTTACCATCTTTTGAACTTGAATCTTTACCAAACTCACTTAGTGGTTTTTCTTTATTACAATCAGGACATTTCTTTGTTATCTCTTCTTCCATACCGAGATTTTACTTTATCCCACCACGACTCATAGTGTTTATCATTTCTAATAGTTGTTTATACCACTCACCGTATTGTTCTCTTGAACGTTCACAAGTGTTTTCTTCGGTTTGTATTTTAAATTCTGCTGCTACTATTTCTAATAATTGTATTCTTACGTCTTTATCTATCATGTTATTCTTAATCTTGTGGATTATACTCACCCAACATTAATATTATATCGTTTTTATCTACAACAACTTTTTGATTGTGTACATCATAGAGATGTTTACCTTTCCAATTTAACTTTTGCTTCTTTGTGTAATGATATAATCTTTGTAACCAATTAAGTTTATCTTTATCATCTTTATGATATCTATCGTTTAACAAAGCTTTAAAACCAAGAGAATATGGTTGATTAATAGTTACATCTAAAACTGTTGCCCATATTAAGATAGGATAATCTCTTTCTGTACCACGAGTTTCTAACCACTTAACTAATTTATTCAACCATATTCTTTGTTCATCGGTTATTTGAATGTACTCAGAGTTATGTTTTGGTTTTTTCATTTTCTCCTCGAATCTAAATCAATATTATTATCAATGTACCAACGATACGCTTCTATCATAGCATTTAATTCTCGTTTATCATGTTCAGAATATAAACCATACGTTTGAACTTTTTTTAATCTTTTATAAGGTAACATAATTGTTGTTAATACTTTACCGAAAGCAATATCTTCCTTTTCATATGTTATAGGGCCATCTAACCAATCAGATTTTTTTCTATGTTTTTCAATCCACGAGATTAATTTTTCAATCCAATCGTTTTTTTCTGGTGTATCAACTACAAAAACTTCTTTGGGAGTCATATTAAGTTAAATCTACACGGCTATATATTTGTAAATCTTTAAATAATTTTTCTAAATATTTTTTTTTATATTCGTTACCATAATTAAGATTAATCCAATATTCATTTATTAACTTTGAGTGATTAAAACTCTTACCTATAAATTCATCTTTAGTAACTACAGTTGGTAAGATATTCAAAGCGTTATCAAGTCCAATTAACTCTAAAGAATTAACAAAAATTTTATTACCACTTTTTCCATCTATTTTATTATCATCAATAAAAACAGAAAGAATACTCTCGTTTCTTACCTGTTTTTCTTTTGGAGTATATTCATCTTCAATATTAACTTCCTCGATATTAGAACTAAAGTTTGTAAGATTATCTAAAAATGATGTTAATCTTTCTTCAAGATTTTCATCTTCATCAAAAAACCATTCACATCCTTCTTCTCTAATATCACATAACATAGGGTGAATCATTCTATGCTCAACTTCTCTAGCTGTGTTTTTGCCATCAAACTTCCACAATTTTAGATACATCATTTTTATAGGGCTATTAGTTCTACTAAGTTGTTTTTCTCTTCCTACAGGATTGGTTGTATGTCCTATTTTTTTAATACGATTATCTACATTTATTTTAAATTTACCACCATAGTAATTTTGACCAATATATAAATAACTTACTTCGTTTTTCATTTTTTTACTATTTTAAGTTTTAAGTTTTAAGTTTTATTGTCGAGGAGACAGGATTTGAACCTGCGACCCTTCGCTCCCAAAGCGAATGCGCTACCGAACTGCGCCACTCCTCGTTTCATTTAACACAACTCACATTCTGGTGCATATAATGTCCAAAGTACCAAGAGTATCAATACACCAATAATAAATGCAACTCTAACCCACCTTGGTTTTACTTTTAGTTTTTCTCTTATCTTTTCAGCATTTTCTTCTGGTCTAAACTTTCTTTCTAACCAATCTTCGTATCTACCAACTAAATCGAATGGTGGTATTTTTATTAAACAAACAAATATGATTAACCATATTTCTGTTTGACCCACGAATGCTAAGTAGATGGATGGAATCATTATATACCATCCTAAATATTTTTTTAAATGTTCTTTCATTGTTCTAAGTTTAAATTTCGTCTGTTGATAAATTCTGTTAATTGTTCTCTACATTCTTTATACGCCTGATAAGTGTCTTCACTAATGTCATCGTTTGCATATTTTGTTTGAGCTCGTAACCATTGGTCTATTTCCCAACATACCATCCACCAATCCGAACCTTGGGTTGCAAAATTAAAATCTGATTGGTCTTCGGGTAAATTAAAAGTAAGTTTTGCTTTCATAATTCTAATAAGTTTATAATTTCATCAACAGTATTTTCACCAACTTTTACTGTATGATATTCTATGTTATGTTCTTCTAAAATCTTTTTACATTGTTTATCAATCTTTAAGGATTGTTCGTAATCTTGTAATCGTTCATCATCGTTATGAACTGTTTCACCACGTTCTAACAAAATGTTTAAACTATAATATTTTTTATGTAAATCAACAATCAGATTTCTAAATGATTCACCGTATAAGTTTGCTGGAAAATCTAAAGTATATAAAGTGTGGTAAATCAAAGAGAAAAGTATTGGTGAGTCAATAACAATATAATCTACTTTACCATAACAAGAAACTATACCACGATGTTGATTTGCAAACACATACAACTGGTCTGATATTGCTTCCATATTATTATCCCACGCTAACTTCTTTGGAAACTCGTAAGGATTGTTTGCACTGATATGTCTTTTCTTTAACTTATAGGTTATACCTGCAGCTATGGATGACTTTCCAATACCAGGACCACCAAATAGATTTATAAGTTGACTCATTTACATACTTGTTAGGGCGATGGTTATAATTGCAATTAAAAGTAAGATAGCTGGTTTTAAATCTTTCCACATATAGGGTTTATTTTTGTTTCGAGAATTGTTATAGAGAATACCAATAAGATAAAAAATACCGCAAAAAAAGTGATAGGTATTTACGATATATCTTAATAGTATTTTCATCTACTATAAGATAACAAAAGATAAACTAAATGTCAAAAAAGAGAGAAGATTTCTTAATTAGCAAAGTGTTGTATTAGAAGAACTAATACTAAACTTACACCAATACCAAACATCAGTTTAACGAAGTCTTTACCAATCAATGGGAATACTTTTTTAAACTGTTTCTTTTTTATGTTATATGTGTTTAGAGCCAACTCCCTTCCTGCCAACATTCCCACAAAAACAAATGTAGTACTCATTGGAATATTGTTGTATTGTTTGAAGTACAATAAAAGGAAAGCATATACTAAATCAATAATAGTCGCTGAACGAATAAACTTAGTTGATGTTTTACTTATAATAAGTTTTTGAATCTTACCACCACCGCTCTTAAAAACATATCCTAATACTAGTAAATAAAATACTACCATTAAAGAAGCCCCAAACCAAGTGTGTTCTCTTGGTAAGAATACTGCTATGTTTGCAAGGTCGTGTTGTAACCATTGAATCCATAGAAAACCAGTAGATAACCATTGTCCAACTCTCCATACCTTATCATACTTTGGATTGGGTTGGGTTTTCTCATCGATAAATTTAGATATAATAAACCATACGGCATATGCAGTTACAGCAGCAACTCCATATCCTAAGAAACTTTTTATCAACATCTTTTCCATCACAAAGCTTGATGCAAATGCAGATAGAACTAAGAATGATGTAGATACTGGTATCCCTTTTCTTGTTAAGATTAATAATGCTAATGGTGCAAGAACGTGCCATATAGATGGTTCTATATAGGGTATCTTATCTAATCTACCATAAGATATATCTCCCATATACTGTCCGTTAAAAACAACAAACATCAATATGATTGATGCAAATCCCCAAAGATAATACCATTTAATATCTTTGTTTGAGTTTAACCATGTTCCTAAAGTTTGTAATGAATCGTTTGCAATTACTGCATATCCTGCAAGTAAGAAACCTAATATTGAAAGATATTCCATAATTAATGTATATGTGTTTTTAAAATACATCAATACATATCAAACAAACCCTAATCTGATGTTAAGAGAATATTAATTTTTATTACATAAAAAAAGGGGAAAACCTTTCGGAAATCCCCTTTAAAATCAAGTAGATTTTATCTTAGAACTCATACTTCAAAGAAGCATTCCAAGTTCTACCAAATCCAAACCATACATAGTTACGAGTGTCAATACCTTGCCAAGTAGTTGACTCATCAGTAGCATGAATGTTTGAGTTAGACTCTGCAATATAAGTTGCGTCTAATAAGTTGTTGACGTTCAAACGAAGTGAAGCGTCTTGTCCGAATAGACTGAAACGAGCAGTTACACCAGCATCAACTAAACCATAAGATGGAAGTTTTAATGCACCTTGATTATCAGGTTGTGTAAAGTCTGAATCAGTAATAGAGTAATCTGCATATAGATTATCTACGAAGCGGTAACCCAAGTCAACATTGACTCCTTGTGTAACACGATAGTCAATAGCAGTGTATGCAGTTAGTTGTGCCGCATCTCCTACTTTTGCATCTTTTAGGTAAAGAGTACCTGTACCGACAGATTGTTGGTTCTCATCAAACAATTCTGCTTCAAAGTCTTTAGTATATCTCCAATCACCTACGGATAACATACCTGATACTTTAAGAGCATTAGTTGGTTGATAATCACCTTCTACTTCTATACCATTGTGTCTGACATCAATATCTTTGAATTGAGCAAAACCATCAACTCCTTGTGAGTTGGTTAGAGAACGTGATACGAAACGATTACCCCATACTGTAGAGTAAGCATTTACATTAAGACGAACCTGAGGTCCTAAGAAACCATAACCAACTTCTACTGAGTTGATTTGTTCATTCTGTAAATCTTCGTTCTTTAAGTTAGCATAGTTTGGAAAAACTCCATCAAAGTTTGGTTGACGAGAAATCGTACCTGCATTGAAGAATACGTTGTTTCTACTGTCAATGTTGAAGTTAGCCCCACCTTTCAAATAACCACCACCAACTGATACCTTTTCTGATAAAGGATTTGTTGGTTGGTCAAATACATCTTCTCGTTGGAATGTTTGATTAGAAACACCACCTTGAAGAACTGCAGTAAATCTGTCAGTCTTATATTCAACCATTGAGTTAAGACCATACCATCCTACATAACCAATGTTATAATAGTCAATCTTTGGCCCTCTAATTCCAGTATTTTGGAATGGAGAAGCATCGATTGTTGTTTCAATGATTTGACCTGCTGAGTTTTTATTACCTGTTGAGTAGTAACCATCTAATCCCATCAAGTGGTTTAGAGCGCGATAGTGGTAACCTTTATAGTTACGTAAATCAACTCCAACAGAAGCTTTTAAGTTATCACTTTCAAACTCTAAGTTTGAGATACCACCAATCCAATCATGTGAGTTCATAGAAGCACGTCTTACTAAAGAAGCTCTATTTACACCATCATCTTTGAATCCGTTAGAACCAATTAGTAGTCCACCAAACTTACCAACATCACCTGTATATGGGTCTGTGTTAGCTTGGTTGTATGCTACGATTGCATCAAAGTCAATGAAACCTTCCGCAGTTCTTGAACCACGACCACCTTCTAAATAGTGAGTCGTAAGGTCTTTACGATATGGTAAGATATCAGTTTCTGCATTGTAGTAGTTTCTACCACGAGGTCCTGTTCCACCACCACGACCTGCTGATCCGTATAAAGATGTAGCAAGTGTAAAAGTTTCACTTAGTTCCCAATCCCAATTAAAGGTTGCTAATGGTTTGTTGTAGAAGTTTCTTCTCATTGAGAATTCTTCACCATTTAAAACACCACCATTGGAATTCCAACGTTGGTCAATACCTTCATCACCGAAGTTTTGGAAGTCACGAATAGAAACCCATACATCTCTTTGGTGATGCCATTGGCCTGCACCTAAGATAGATAAATTTAATGAATGAGCTGATCCTTCTGGTTCATATCCGATTGCACCGAAGTATGTCCATCCTTCACCAGCGGTATTGTAGATGTATCCATCACCAGCCCACTTAGAAAGTAAGAATGATGAAGCCCATCCGTTAGCGTTTTTACCTGAGTTATATACAATAGATGTTTTAGAGTATCCATCGTTACCAAGAACTTGAGAAACAGATGCTCCTCTTTCACGTTCTGCGGCTCTAGTGAAGATTGATACTGTACCACCTACTGATGGAACTGCTAGTCTTGATGCACCCAAACCACGTTGGATTTGAATACCTGATGCAACATCTGTAAGACCTTGCCAGTTAGACCAATAAACCCATCCATTTTCCATATCATTAACAGGTTGTCCGTTAATTAGGAAAGATGTATTTCTTTGGTCAAACCCACGAAGAGTAATACGAGAGTCACCATATCCACCACCTTGTTTAGTTGCGTAAACACCAGGTGTTCTGTTCATCACTTCAGGAAACTCTTGGTTACCTACTTTAAGTGCGATTTCAGATGGAGAGATTGTTGATACTGCAACAGGTGTTTCACGAACTTTCGCTACGTCAATTACACCAGAGGTAACAACTACTTCTCCTAACACACCAGTTTCTGGTTGTAGTAAAACTACCATACCATCTACGGCTGCTAAGGTTAGTGTTTCATATCCAACAAAGGATACTTGTAATGAGTCACCTGCTTCTACTAAAATAGAAAAGGAACCATCAAAACCGGTACTAACACCGTTTGTGGTTCCTTTTTCTACTACTGTAGCCGCTGGAAGTGGCTCATTAGTTTCGGCATCGGTTACATATCCTGTAACTTGTGCCTGTAATGATAGTGATGTCAATGCCATCACTAATCCAATAAGTATGTTTTTCATAATATTATTGTTGTTATTGTTTTAGTTATATTATATTATACGTAACCATATAATTAATGTCAAGTATATGTATTGTAAAATATAAATTCTTGATGAATGTTAATGTTATGTTAACATAAGTTTTAAGAAAAAGAATAGTCCTATTGCACCTAACAGTATTACAAAAGACCATGCACTGGCTTTTTCTGAGAACTCTATACTTGTTCGTTTTTTTCCTTGGTAATCATCCATTGTTTAGTATTTTTATTTAAGTATTTTATATCTTTTACTATTTGTTTTAGTGTACTAAGTGATTCTTCTATTTCCTTACGTAGTTTATTTAATTCTTTTTGATTACTCATCGTCTATTCCATAATAAATGTTCCAACCACTATTAAAAGCAATACAGAGCATAACCATTCCCCAACTTTCTAAATAAGAAACTTGTAATGGTGTTATGGAGTTAATTATCAACATAAGAAGAAATGATAACACAACCCATACTAACATTCCATAAACATATGTCTTAAGTGCTTCTACATCACCCATCTACCATCTCCAACTCATGTAAAGTTTGATTATTAAATTGTTCGTCTAAGTAATCAACCAACTTGAAATTACTTTCATATGATAATGGTTCATTAGATTCAGAATCTACTAAAAAAGATTCACTACCTTTGTTGTCAACTATTCTATTGTAGATATATCTTTTGTTTTCGAATTCTACAAAGTATTGATAGTTTGCTTGAAGATATGGTGTTGAATAATGTTTTACTTCCATTATACTTTCATTGCATATATTTTTGTTATCTTACCATCTTCATCAAAAGTAATGACATCTAAAACTTTTAAAGGTGGTTGTGATTTAATGTGTATAGAAATTCTATTAATAGTTTTTAAAACATCGGTGTTTTGTATTTCTTCTATTTCTAAAAGTTCTAATTCGAAATCAAGGTCAAACAAGTTTCTATTGACATGAAGAACTTCTCCTTTTCCTTTTACATCAACTACCCAATCTATTAAATGGATATCTTGATGGTACATTTCAGATAATCGTGCAATATCACTATTACTAAAAGCGTCGAAATAGTTTATACTCAGTTCTCTTAGTTGCTCTTCAGACATTTGCACGTCTCCGTATAGGATTTCTTTTGTTTTCTATTAATCTTTTTGCCATGTCATAGTGTTTACTGTGAACATAAGCCACAGTTTTACTACCAATACGAGTTGCAAGACCATTGGAATATAAGTAATCATATTCTTCTGGTCCTCTAACATCTATTCTTCTAAAAGTTATATTATTTATTTCGTATGTTGATTTTAAGTTATCCATTGTTAAGGTTTTCCCATAGTTTTCGTTCTAAATATTCTACAAATTCGTTCGCTGATGTTTTACCACCAACATTCCATTGAGTAAGTTGATTCTTGGTATAATCTTCATCGAATGTTTTCCAATCATACACAGTAAATACTTCATCATTGAATAATACTACCCATTCTTTGGTAGTTTTACCGTCAACACTTTCATATGGAAAGGTTGGTTGTCCTAATACTTCTACTAATTGTCGAAATTTATATCCGTGAATTTTATTTCTAAGTGAAGTTCCTACAACAAGACCATGAGCTTGTTGTTGTGTAAGTTGAGATTGGTTAAATACTTTTATCATTGTGTTACTCGTATTAAGTTAAAGGGTAAATCATCTTGAGTTTCAGTAGTAATTTCTACTCTACTCATTTCTTTTAGTTCCTTAAGAACGGATGGTGCATCACAATCTTCTTCTAAGAAATATAACTGAGTATTTGGATTGTAATAAGAATACTCTGAAACTTTGACACCTGTCATGTGAACAAGGTTTCTATGAACAACCAAGTATCCGTGTGAATTGGTATCAATAAATGTTAGTGTTAGTTTTCCTTTTGACATAATTTAAGGGGTTTAATTATCATTAACTCAACACTTATATGATACGGAATTTTTTGATTAAAGTCAAGTCTTTTTTTTATCTTTTTTATCTTTTTTACCAAAGATTTTATCCCATCTTTTATCGAACTCTTTTTTAGAAATGGAAAGGGGTCGAGATGAATCCCCCTTTCCGTTTTGTCCGTTTCCCATTATCCAATCAATGAAAGTGCTTTGTTTACTTTTGACTGAGGAATTTTGTAGTCAAGAACTCGGTCAATCGCTTCTTGAAGACTTATCTGTCCAAAAACATAGTTCTCGGTAGTAGTCATTTCAACAATCATTCTAACAATATCAGGAACCGTTCCGAAACTTGGTCTGTTAGTCACCGAAACCCACTTGGTTCCAATGTCAAGAGTAGTACCATTATCAGTTTGGAAATCACGATTTGGGTCATATTCGTAGATGTCTTCCATACCATTGAAACTTCCCATTTGGAATCTGTTAGCAAAAGAAGTTACATCTCTGTAAATCTCATCATCAACTTCGTTACCAAGAAGAGTAGAGATATTGATTGAAACTGAGTTTCCTCCACTAAAAATCGAAGAGGAAGAAGAAACAAACACAGAGGGGTAGTGATGTTTAACATATTGTTTGATGACACTCGCGGTGGCAACTTGGTTCATATTGATTTGAGGACTGTCTAATTTTTCACCGTTCCAATCTTCGTGTTGAAGATATTTAGTTGGAAGGGAATAAATAACATTGTCAATTTGAAACTTGAATTTTTTAGACATAATAGAAAGGGTTTTGTTAAGGGTTTCGTTGTCTCTCACAACACTTATATAATACGGAAAAATATTATCAATGTCAAGTGTTTTTTTATTTTTTTTTAAACTCCTTGTTCCATTCGGAGTTCTAATTCATCGTGGTCTTGTTCTGAATATTCTGAAATCAATTCAACTCCGATTTCTGACATTACACGATGACTTCTATCACGGAGAACTTTTTTACGAGCTTCTTCTTCACTCCAAGCTTTTACTTGAAATTGAATCAAATCTTTGTCACCGTAACTGTAATCCCATCCAAGAAAATCTACTAAATATGTATTCATAGTTATACCTCTTTTTAATTAGTTTCAAAATGGTCTTCATGAGTCATTCTATTATCAAAAGAATACACTCTATTTTGTATGTCACGAACTTCTTCTAACATACTTGATTCGTTCTCACCAACATAATCTTCAATATGAAGTAAGGTGGTAATTACAGTTCCGATTAATTCATCATATGATTTATTCATAATAGTAAGGGATTTATTTTTTGTTTAATGTTTGGTTTAATCTTTCAAACTCAACTTGAGTTCTTCTTCTGTAAATTTCTTTCATTTGTTGTTGGTTTCTCCAACTTCTATCTTCGTGAGCCAATTCAGCTCTCATTTCTCTTTCTTTCCAAAGTCTATCTTGATATCTCATAATTTAAGGGGTTTAATTATCATTAACTCAACACCTATATAATAGTGAATTATTTTATTAATGTCAAGTGTTTTTTTAATTTAAATTCTTTCTTTTCAAATCTCTTATTACATTAGAAAATGATTGTTTACATCTCATAGGAGTTAAATCTAATTCTGAAGCTATATCATCCCAAGTATAAGGAATATCATATTCACCAAGACCAAATCTCATTTTAACAATTTCAATGGGTTTGTTATTATACTTACTTGATGATAATAACTCATTAACTTCTATCTCTAAATCGGATTGGAAAAAGGGGTCAATTTCGTAATAGGTTTCGTTTTCAGTAATCATATTAGTAAGGGTTTGTTTATCATTAACTCAACACCTATATAATAGTGAATTATTTTATTAATGTCAAGTGTAAAATGACATTTTTTAAAAATATTTTGTAAATGATTGTAAACTAATGACTAGAAAGGCAAATCGTCATCAAAATCGAAGTCATCGTACCTACCACTATCACTATGGTAGAACTCATCTACTGCATCTTGGAATCCATCTTTATATTTGAACTCCAATAACCAAAAAAGAAAATAAACTTCTTCATCACTGAGCTTCTTAAGTAACGTTTTATTGACCTTTATGGTTTCAGGATTGTTAGTTTCCTCCATATCATCAATAAGATACTGTCTTATCTCTTTTGCATCCTCAACTGTTGGTAAAAATTCTTTTGTCATAACAATAAATTTT
>Ga0181392_1000827_pt1 | contig 11869 bp, 12 predicted proteins | sample 15SPOviralmetaG_FD_130083 | JGI IMG/M metagenome (GOLD analysis project Ga0181392, IMG submission 130083) | Marine viral communities from the oligotrophic San Pedro Time Series (SPOT) site, San Pedro Channel, CA, USA - 15 SPOT_SRF_2010-09-15 | ecosystem: Environmental > Aquatic > Marine > Strait... | reverse complement strand
TATATTCTTTGCTCTATCATCTCTCTTTCTTCTGGGGAAGGAGTTCCGTTATTCATATTAATTAACATACTAGGAGCAAGTCCGTTAAGAATGTTATTTAAGTGATAATTAGAGATTTCTTGTTCAAGCTCACAATATTGAGTTCCACCTTCGTAATCTGGTGGACTATAATATTTGTAACCTGCTCTATAAGGCTTAACATAAAGTATTTCTAATCCTTCATTAGACATTCCAAAAGCAGGTATTCTTCTTAGTTTTTTGCTTCGTTTGTATTTACTCCAATCATTAAAATAAAAGTATGCTGGTATTTCTCCTTTGTCATTGCATTTCTCTGCTCTTAATGTTTCAACAGGTATATGCTCTAGCTTTACAATCTTTGATCTGTCTTTAGAATAAATGACTTGTATTGCACACTGTCCCATCAATTTTAAGTCAGAACAAAGTCTCCTTACTACTTCATCTTTAAATAAAGAAATCATCATAGCATATTGCTCTGGGCGCCTATGTGAATCAGTCGCATCTAAACCTTTACCATAAATCATTTCTGAAATACCATTAATAATAGCCATATTAGTTGGTGAGCCATTATATCTGTCGATTAGGTATTGAAAATAGTTGTTGTCTGAGCCGAACTCTATCCAATCCGTACCTGCTTTCTCTTTTACTTGCGGAGATGTGTAGGTGCTTAAATTAACAATACTTAATTGTGTCTTATTTTTCATATTATAATATAATCATTATCGTAAGCATCTGCACCTGTTGGAACTGTATAAGCCCCCTCGTTAACTGAGTAGTAATCATTGTTTGTTTGATTAATGGTTTGATCTGTACAGAAAATTTTGTCTTTATAAATAACACTTGTTCCCTCTTTGACTGTTAAATCATAAAATCTCCCTTCTACTAATACTGGGCTTAATGCTTTAGATATTACTAGATAGTTTTTATCGGTTGTTGTTGTAATACCTGAATAAGTTGTTGATGTGTTTGTTGAATCGTCTCTTACTACCATACTAACAGTACCGCCATAATTTCTAGGAATTATATTAATCGTTTGTGCTGATGCCGTTGTAGTCAAGTGTATCATACTTATATAACGTACTATCTTTAAATTTTGTACATAAAAAAAGGTGGTAATTAAACCACCCTTCTTACTAAACAAAAAATTTACTCTATTATGAAAACTGATAAAGTTCTAATAAAGATATAAAAAAAAGGGATACGATTTACATACCCCTTAATTTTTTTTGATAACAAAGTTAAATCCTATTAGTTAGGAGTTATCTGTGAGCCTTGAGTAGCACCTGTTACAACTGTTGAAATTGTAAAGTCTGGCGCAGCTATTTCTTGTGCAACAAATGTTAACGAGTAACCATTTAAGTCACCCATTGCTGCACCGTTAGAAAAAGTTCCAGTCGTTAGTTCACAACCATTAACTTTACCCATTAAATAATAAGAGCTACCTGCTTCGCCACTATAAGCCTCAACCCAAATATGTGGACGTGCAATAGCAAGAAGTCTTATTTCTTCTTGAGTATGTCTATCTTGGAATGTAAAGTTTAAAGTTAAAGTACTTTCGTAAAATGTAGTACCATTTTCTCTAGAACTTGTTACAGTAGTTTCCATTGTTGAATTACCTTTGAGATCAAACTGATATAAAGTAGGGCTACCTGCGATTGCTGAAATTTCAAAATCACTAATAGTAATTGCGCCTAAAGTTCCAAAATCTGCAAAGTAAACTGACTTTAAGCCACCTACTCCTGATTTACAGGGTACTTTTCTACCTTTTGTTAATAAACAAGCCATATTATATAGTTATTATAAAAAGGGAGGAATTAACCTCCCCTCTTAGATTAGTTATTAAGAATAAAAAACAATATCTGCTCCTACCCCGATTTGACATCCTGCCGTATAACGCATAATAACTCTCACATTATTACTGCCATCTTTGTCAGCCATATCAATAAAGCGAACTTCATTAATATCTGAAGTTAATCCCGTTCCAAAGAAAAGGTTGCTCTTATAAGTAAGAAGCATTTTGTTATTACCCATTCCGTTACATACAAATACTGGAATACCTTCAAAAGTTAATTGAGCTCCGTTAGAATACCAAGAAGTCCCTTGATTGTTAATACCCGCAGCACCTAAACCAGCGGTTCCAAAACCTCCCAAGCTACGTATATAAGAACGTGCTACATTTGTTGAAACATAAAGAGTTAAGTCAGATTTTTGTAGTGTTGCTTTATTTGCAGCATCTACTACTTTACCCATTTCATCAATTACATTTGCAGCATCAACCGCAGCAGCAACTACGTCAACTACTGTTGCATCTGCCAAAGCAAGAGCCTGAAAACCATCGAAGTCATCAGCACCTGCAGCACCTGCCCAGATTGAAGTTTCTAAAGCGTCTGCTACTTGAGCAGCAACTCTTGAAATTACATACTCCTCAAAAGAAGCTGGAATTTCAGCATAAGCTGAGAAGCCCATTTCAATAGCTTGCCATTCGTCTCTTAACTCCTTTTTACAAAGTTGAGCGTTAGCTTGTAATTCTTTTGTTTCTAATACTTTTTCTGTTAGAGTAAGTGAAGTCGTTGTTGCATCAAAATCACACGATGCACCTTTTACTACATTTGCCCAAGCACCTACCTGTAATACAGATTTGTACTTTACGTTAGGCATAATTGTTACCGCACCAGCATCTAAAGTTGATGCACTAAGCAACGCTGCCCCTAAGATTTTACCACTAAATTCACCTGCGTAACTTCCAGCGGTATAAGTTGGATTTGCCATTTTTAATTATTTTTAATTATTATACATTTTACTTAATACACGATCTAAAGAAGTTTGCTTTCTATTTTGTGCATACTTTAGATTGATCTTTTTATCTTCCATTTCTGGATTGTGAGAAATTGGCTCTGCTGCTGGAGTTTCTGACAACTCTTGCTTTACCTGCTCCTCAACTTTTTCAAAATCTTCTTTTTCTCCCATTTTAGATTTTAAATCTGCAATAGCGTCTTCAAGATTTTTAATTCTTTTTTCCATACCCTCCCAGTCATAAACTGCTGCCTCTTCATCCATTTCTTCCTTCTTTTCTTCTAGTTCGTCTTCTTTTTGTGGTACGTCATCAGAAACAACTCTGTAATCTGCAATGATTCCTTCTTCTTCAACTACTAAGAGCTTTCCATCTTCCATTACATATTCACCAACAGGCATTGCTACTTTTTCATCGTCTGTAATGATAAAGATTTCATCTCCTGCTTTAAATGATTCTGATTCTACGATTGTTCCGTTTTCAAGTTTAGCTTGTGCTAACTCTATTTTAACTTCCTCTTGGATTTCTTCTCCTAAGAAAGTTTTGATATTTTTTAAGATTTCTGTTGCTTTCATATTACTATAACGGTTATTAATTATTATTTGTATTTTTAATTATGTTGTTTTTGTTATGTTGCCGATTCCTTGATTAATCATATCCCCCTTGCAGCATTCTATTGAGTATTCATCTCTATCTGCACAAAGGCAACCTCTTCGACTACCTTTTGGACTTGTTTTGCTTGGAGTTCTAAATTTTTTCATCTACCCTGTCCTCTATATTTTTTTATATATCCTGTTTTTCCTTTGCTCGCATTCTTGCTATGTGGATGCGATTTTCTTTTTGGTTTAATATATGCTTTAATTACATTCCTAGCCATCTAATTCTTTAATCTTGCTTTCACTCCATCTTAAAGCAGCTTTACCACCCCAAAGCAAATAAGATATAGTACCGCAAGCCTCTTTGTCTGATTCGTTATAATATTCATCAGCTCTGCTTAAATAAGAATACATCCTTTTAATTGTTTCTTTTGAAACTGGCTTGCCTTGTGATAGTTGTTTTGCTCGTATTTTGCCAACTTGAGTAGCGCACTTATTGTTGTTCTTCTCGTTTAATTCTATGCCTCTTTTAGCGTTGTTCTTTACAGCTTGAGGATAGTCACTATAAGACTCGTATTCCCTTCTTTCACCTTCTTTTAATCTAGCGTCTTGTTTTACTATTGATCTTATAGTTGATAACATTTGTTCCGCTTCTTCTTCTTCAAAGTCGTTTACTGGCTCTGGTGGGCGTTCTGCTTTGTCAGCAAAGTATCCCTCAATACTAAATCCTTTAACTTTTCCTGTTTTTACATATTCATCCCATACTTCGTTAGAGTTTACTTTAACAGCACCCATCCAAGTACCTACAGGTACGTTTAAACCATATTTTCTAGATTTGTCGTGAACTTCGTCCTCAACAAGCCAAGACTCAACTAGAGATAATCCTTTTAGTTTGTGTAAGTGTTCTAGTGTTGCATTGTTTTGATTTCCATTCATTAAATACAACTGAGACGCTTTTTCTATTGTGTTTTTAGAGAAATATATATAATAATCTTCTTCATTGTTTTGTCTGTAGATTGGTTTGTTTGGAACTAGCAATGCGCCCATTAAGATACGCTTGTCGCCTGATACTTCAGCTAGTTTTACCTCTTCTGATTTTAAAGCAATAAAATCTTCTTCAATTGCTGGAGATTCTACTAATGAAATAGCTTCAATCCCTGAAAATATACCATCTCCTAAAATAAGTTCTATAATCTTCATACTATTATAACGAATTAATTTATTATTTTGTTTATCCTATTGTTGCACCCTCAATAATATTTCTGTCCAGTTCTTGTGCTGTAGTTACATCATTAGAAACTACAAACGCTTGTACTGGTTGTTGTTGTTGTTCACCAATTACACTTGCTAACTGATTAGTTTCACTAGCTCCAACAATGTTAAATGCAGGGGCTTGTGATGCTATCTCTCCGCCACCTCCCCCTCTAGGAGTTACAGAATTAGGATTGCCACCCTCTTTTAATGCTGATAGTCCTTGTGCAGTTGCAGCTACAGAAGCAGCTATGCCTGTAAACATTCTTATTTTATTAGCTAGAATTAATGCTGGTGCTGCTATTCCAGCTTCTAAAGTTAGTCTTGCATTTGCAGCGTTTGTGTTTATAATATTTTGTGCAATACCAACAGCGTTAGTTGCTATAAGCATAGCAGCTTGTAGTTTTTTGTTCTTTTTGTCTGTAGAAGCTAATATACTAAATGCTGAAGTAAGAGCCCCTGCTGCAGCGTTTTGTATTTGAAGTTTTGCATCTTCTACTGCCTTTTCATCCGCTAATTCTTTATCTCTTATTACTTTCTTATCTGCTGCTAATTTTTTTGCTCTTTCTAGATCTTGTGTGTCAAACTCATTTTGTTTTTCTATTTTAGCTTGTCTTTGCGCATTTTCTAGTTCAGTAGTGTCTAAATCATTTTCTTTTGCCTTATTTATTAACTCTTGATAATGCTCGTCTATTTTTTGTAATTCTAAAGCTCTTTTATCTTCCTCAGAAACGGCTTCTGCTTCTCTAATATTTTTTTTGAGTGAAGCTAATTCATTTTCATCAGCTATTTCTTCTGCTTTAGCTTCTCGCCTATTAGTAGTTAATTCTGCATTTAAGGTTTTTTGTTTCTTTAATCTTCCTGCCTCTAGTTCAATCAATACAGCTTTAAGTCTTGCTTCTTCATCTAAATCTTCTTTAGTAGATTGTGATAATTTGTTTTCATCTCTTTTTGCTTCAAATCTTAATTTTGCTGCTTCTATCTCTTTAAGTGTTATTTCTTCTTCAATTTTTCCAGCCTCTACTAAGAAATTAATTCTTTCTTGTGCTGAAAAATTTTCTTTGTCTGCAGCTTTTTCTCTAAGGGAATTATATTTCCTTGTTGCCTCAGCTCTTTCTACTATTAAATCTCTTTCTAATTTGTCTGCTTTAGCTCGTTTGTCTGCTAACTCTCCTGCCTTTTTTATTTCTTTAGCTGTTTCTTCACCAAAGTTTTTTATACCCTCTGTAACTTCGTTTAATGCTTCTCCTGCTGCTTTAAAGTTTCCTGTAAATACGTTAAACATAACTTTACCAAAATCACTAATAATGTCAATTACATTTCCAGTAATAACACCTATTTGAGTCATTAATTTAGCAAACTTGTTTTGCCCTTCTTCAGAGTTTTGAAACATTGTAACTAATGATCCTAAAGCAATAACTAAAGCACCAATACCCGTAGATATTATTGCAACTCTTAACCCTTTAAAACCTTTTATACTTGCTTTAACACCATTGGTTAAGTTCTTAAACTTAGTTACTGCCCCTCCTGTAACTTTGTCAAGAACACCACCCATTTCATTCTGAGTCTCTGCTGCCTTTTCTACTTTTTTGTCATATTTGTCAACAGTTTTTTCTAACTTGGTGTACTCTTTCTGCATTTCATCCAAGTTCTTTACAGCTTCTTTATATCTTAATTCAAAATCTATATAGACTTTCTTTGCCATATTTCTTGTTTTAGTTGTTTATATCCTTCTTTAATAGTTTCTGGCATCTTGTATCTGCCTTTTGCTATTCTTATATTTTCTGTTTCGCCTTTTGCATAAGGCAATAATTCTATTATGTTTCTTATCATAATGCTAATAATAATTCTAAATTTGCCATTCCTGTTGATAGGTTGGTTGTAATGCTGTTAATTCTATAATCAGTTCCGTTTATTCTAAATTTATCAGCCAATGAATAATTTAATATAATATTTAATGGTAGTTTAGCTTTAATTTTTGTTAATCTGTTTTGACTGTTAAAAACATTAGCTATATAACTTGAGTAATAATTTTGAAATAAAGTGCCTGTAAAAGTTTCATCCCCTGTATATTCATTAGTCTCATTGTTAAAATTTATGTTTGCTGTACTTGTTCCTGAAGCTATAGCAACAGAATTACTAGGAATATTTATACTACCTGTAATGTCTTCTTCAGCTGTAAAATTACCATCTGAATCTATTGCTGTAATATAACTTATGTTATTTGCACTCATTGAGTTATATATAGGATAAAACAATAAAGGCTTTCCAATGTAAGACTCCTGGTTATCATCTACACTCCAACCCCATTGAATAGTTGTTGGTGCGCTACCAGTAATATTTATAAGTCTTTCAAACTTCATATGCTCAAAACCTAGTTTTAATTTATAAACAGTACCATCTAAATCAGGATCGTTTTGCGTCCATTTAATCGTCCCCCATTCTTGCCCAAATAATTGATTATGAATAGCAGAGAAAAAAGGCTTAGTATCTTCGTATAAGAAGTTTATTTGTTTAAATGGTAGTGCTACATTTACTTGTCCTGAATCTATTCCTACATATTCTGATATGTCGTATGTAGTCCCACCTGAGTAATAACTATCTAATGTTTTGACAACAATTGTTCCCGTGTCATTTACAAAAGCAGTTAAGTTAAACATACGAAATATGTTAGCTAAAAAATCTATAAGTTTCATATCTGGTAATTGTTGAGGAACTATAAACTCAAAATCTGTCGTTGCATTAAAACTTGTGCTATAAGTGTCTGTAATTGCAGGATCTCCTGGCTCTTGACTTGTTACAGTCCAAACTACTGAAATAAAAGTAACGGCAGCGGTTACAGTTACAGTTACTGTATAATCTCCTTGTTCTACAATTCCGCCATTTAAACTAAATAGGTTTATTGAAGTACTTCCTGTTATGTCATTTTCTTGATATTCAGTAACCCCATTTCTTTCTATAAGTAAATCATAATTACCACTACCAGAAGACTCGTTAAGTGCTAAGGTAAAAGCAGTACCAAAACTTTGATTATCTTCTGTAATTCTTAGTGTATTTTGATTTGCTAATATTTGACTTCCTCCCGTACCAACTCCAGCAGTCCAACCTGTTACAATTTGTGGATAATCTGCTACTTGTGATCCACTCTCAACCATTCCTTTTTTTCTTTGACACCACATAAACAATTTTGAATACTGATCGTTTCCTGTTTCAGTAAAAAAATCACTTGAAAAAGTAATAGAAGGATTGTCTGTTTGTATTGCTTCTATTATATTATGTAATCTGATAGCGTATTTTAAATTGTCAAATCTAACTCCGTGTTTGTTTCCTGATGTAGCTAGATTGCCTGTATTTTGTGTTGTTTCTCCTGAATCATAATATAACCTTTGAGTATGAGTAATTAATGGTACTATAATGTCACTTGAAGATGGGTTAGTTGTTAAATATGTTTTTAAAGTTGCTGCATCATAATCTTTGTTTAAACTTGACAAACTATTTAAAGATGCTAGTTTTTTTTCACCTAATATGTCCTTTAAGTCTACTGTATCTCCAAAAAAAGTAACTCTATAAGCATAAGGTTGATTAAGTTTCATATCAACTCCCTCTAGTTTTATTTTACCTTTTTTAAATGGTGCTTGATTTATTTCAATATATGCAGATACTTTTTTTCTAGCGTCGAATGCACTTATCAAGTTTGATTCACTTGGGTTAATTATGTTAAAATTATAATAGTGCTTAAATAGTTGATTATTTGTTGCGGAGGCTGGTAGGGTAAATGTTTTAGTAAAGGTTGCAAATACTTTGCCTATGTCTCTAACGTTTTGTATAGAATCTGTTAAACTTATTGTTTCGTCTTTAAATAAGTCAACTCTTGTCTCTTGTATATATAGTTGTACTTCACGCTTCATTATACAATGTTATTAATAATATCGTTTGATTGTTCTACCTCTAGTGTGTATTGAATTAGGCTGTTGTTTAATGATGTCTTTTTAGTTAAAGAGCTTGTCATTACAGTTACAGGCTGTACAACAATACCTATTATTATCCATACGTACTCGCTTAACATAATATCCTCTATAACTGCATTGTAAGCCTCAACCAAGTAATCTGTGTTTAGTGTAAAACGCTTTCTACCATTTTTATTAAAGGTTTGTGTTTGATGACTTTTAGTATCATAATTAGATGTGGAATAATTAAATATATTTCTTTTAAATGTTTCGCTTTTAGTGCTTGCGCTTTCTACTGACTTTAAAAAGAAATAAAAGTCTTGAGGCATACCAAATTTATTTATAAACCTCATTTGTATTGGGGTGTATTTTGCGCTACAAACCCTTTCTACTGAATAGGTAATTGTATTAGCATTAACAGACGTTGCTGTAGTGCTAACTGTGTATTTAGTTGGCGTGCCACTATCCATAGCATAAACAAAACCTGCTGTATTATCAGGCAAGTATATTTTAGTTGTACCTCCTGTGTTTGTAAGTTCAGCATCATCAGGATCAATGTCTTGGTTTGCACCCTCTTTAAATTCTGAATAAGCATATAAACCTAAATGAGTAAACGTTGTTGGACTACCTATTGTGCTACCTGTTCCGTCTAGTCCAGTGTATTTTGTTATGCTTCCTGATATAGCTACTGTGTCAAAATCTGCGCCGGTACTACCTCCGTAATTAGGAATATAATAGTCTTTAGACAAAGAGCTTATTTCAAATACTGTTCTGTTACTTGTTGCATTTTTAAGTATTGTATATCTAAGCGTACCATCTATTGTTAACTCTAACTTAGCTGATAGATGTAATGCAGTCGTAACTGTTTCAAAGTGTGGACTTCTTATTAGTATATTAGCCATAATTAATTTTTATTCATATTTTCTGGAAAAAACTTTTTATCTTGTTCAATATCAAAAACAAAAGCATCTCTTAATTCATTTGGTATGTATTTAAACGCTCTTTGAAAAGGTTTAGTAAAAAAGAAACTTGGTTTAATACCGTGTAAAAATATGCTTCTTGCTAATGCATATTGTAAAGACTTTCTTTTAACAAACTTGCCAGATTTGTCTCTAGTGCCTTCTAATCCTTTTCTTACAACCCATTGACTAAATGCTGATGAAGGAGGCATCTTGTTTGTGTATTTGTAAGGCGTGTTATATTTAGTTTTAGTTCCACTTACTCCTAAATCTTGAAAAGCGCCGTAATCCTCCATACTAAACAATAAATCAATACTGTCTTTATATTGGTTTATTCTATAATCAATACTATTGTAAAGCTCTTTAGTAACATTCTTTTTTTCTCGTGTAAGATTGCTCTTTGCTTGTTGCACAACGTACTTAGCAAACTTGTTTAATATTTTATTAGTGTCCTCTAGTCGCATAGGTTTATATCATTTGCTACAAATACATCAAAGGTGCAAGTTACTCCTGCCATTTCATTTTCAAACCTATCATAAAAGAACTCACAAGAAGCATCCCCAGCTAATTGGTATAAATCTAAATGTATTGTTCCTTGCCTTAATGATCCTATTAATTTATTAACTACAGCTAATTGAGTATTGATTACATCTTGCTCATTATTGTTTCCTCTAAATATGTCTGTTGTTTCTTCTTTGCTGAGGTTTACTAAGTCCATTGCTAAAACGCTAATATTAAATTGAAGCACTTGATCTTGTATTGTAACATTGTTTATTATAATATGACTTAAAGGAAATATTGTTTGTTTAGATAAGTCTATTTCTGTTATGTCTCCTGTTGTTACAGTATTAACGTTTACGTCAGATAACAACTGATTTTTAATTGTTTCTGTTATTTGATAATATCCTCTTACTCCTTGATTGCTCATTTTTTCATTTTACTTTTAATTTGTTTAGCTTCTAACTCTGCTTTTTCTTTCATAAAACTTAAAGCGTATAAACACTCGTGTATATTTAGTTTAGTGATATTTTTAAATCTTGTAATATCTCCTTGAGCGAGTCCGAAAATTGATTGATACCAACCCCATTTTTTCCCAAAGTTAGCTGCTGAACTAAATCCTTGTTGCCCTCCTGCTGTAAAGAGTTCAGCATAGTTTTTGATAAGTCCATCCCTAAATGATAAAAAAAAAGTATCGAACTAAGTACGGCATCCATTGGCATATCTTTCATTTTATCAGAATCATCACCTGAGTATTCATCTACTAAATATTTATCTTTATATCTTTGTATTATTGGACGATAAAGAACTGCCATTGCTCTGTGCATATTTTCATAATCTCCTATATATGTGTCTAAATCTACATACTCTCCAAATGTCATATTTTCTAAATCTGGTATAAAACCATAATCAATTCCATTCATTTTAAATTCTTTTACTAATAGGGGTTTTTGATCAAACATTTCTGCAAGTACACTTGTGATGTCTCTAATACTAGATGCTTTCATCTTCATAATTAAATCAGCTCTGATACCGCAAAATATTTCAATCATCTTAATAGCTAAAAATGTATCATCTTCATTATTATCTTGTATCTTAATATACTTTTGGTATTGTTCTAGTGTAACTTCGTTTAGGGAATCAGGTACTATTACTTGTTTTCTCATACTTATATAACGAAGAAATAAAAAGTTTTAGAAACTATTGTATTATGTATTTGCCCCTATTAGGATTCTTAAGTTGCATTAGTAAAGCGTATCGTGCTGCATCAATACAATCAGGATGTAAGCCTGTAGGTTTTTGTAGATTGTTACCCTCTTTGTCTTTGTCCCAAACATACCCTTGTAGTTCTTTAATAAGATTCTTTGACTTAGAGGTTACGTATATTTCGTTTTGATTAATTAGGTTTATACCATAAACTATAGAGTCTTTACCTTTTGTTACAGGATATACTTTGTGTCCGTAGTTTCTTAATTCTTGAATAGACTTAGGCTCTGCACTATCTGCATATATGTTTTCTTGTATCTCGTTTTGTTTAATAAAATAACTTATATCTCTATTTAACATTCCTTTACGATAAAGTACCTCATCAAATATATAAGCATCATTCCATTTATAAAGTCTTATAATCGTTGAGGGATCAACAGAATAACCAAAGTCTAAGCCTGAGCAAAGCAATCTAGCTTCTTGTGGTATTTGATCTATAGGTTTCCAATCAGGAATACATACACCCTCTAAACTACCAATCTGTCCTAGTCCGTACACTTTCCACCAATTCGCCCAATATGTAGACGTCTTAGCTTTTACTTT
>Ga0181392_1000824_pt1 | contig 11875 bp, 14 predicted proteins | sample 15SPOviralmetaG_FD_130083 | JGI IMG/M metagenome (GOLD analysis project Ga0181392, IMG submission 130083) | Marine viral communities from the oligotrophic San Pedro Time Series (SPOT) site, San Pedro Channel, CA, USA - 15 SPOT_SRF_2010-09-15 | ecosystem: Environmental > Aquatic > Marine > Strait... | reverse complement strand
TCATACTTTTAATTCACCTACTGCTTTATTTACAACAAAATGTGGTCATAAATTTCATAATAGATGTATTGCTATCTGGTGTCAAACAAATAATAGTTGTCCAAATTGTAGAAAAAAAAATGTTTATCAATCTCAATCTTCATCATCAACATTAAGAGAATCTACAAATAATTTTCGTACTTCACCAAGATCAAATATTTCAATTTCCAATTCAGATTCTTTTAGAGGTATTATCAATACTACTTTTATTGATGATTTTATTAATTTAAATATTAATATTCAAAATAATAATAATATTACAAATACTACCACTAATAATGCTTTTAGATTTAATCGATATATTTTAGAAAATCTAAATAATAATTAATTCTTTTGTAAAGGTGAGGGTGGTGGTGCTTTTGGTGTTGTATTTTTTTCATCTAATAACATGATTGCCATTGCACTATAATTATGTAAATCAATTAATGTATCTCTTAATGATTCTGTATTTATTAAAGTTATATTTTTATTACTTATTGATTGCAGTCTTGAAATTTTATCACCCATTCTTACTAATACTCCAATTGCTCCATATGATGCAAATGCATCTCCATAATCTGAATTCTTTTTTTTAAATAATTCTAGAGCTTCATTCTGTACTATTTGCATTTGTGTCACTCTATTCATTTTTTTATTTTTGTATTAATAAATAATATATTTTTAAACTCAATTTTTTATTTATTTTTTTATTTTTAATTTATAAAACGTTTACTTTTTTATTACAAGAAGAGCAATGTATATTACCTTGAAGCATTAATTTGCTACAATTTCTTTTATTAGATTTATTTTTTAATATAAAATTATTATTGACATCAATTGATTTAATATTTTTTGCTAATTCATTGTTTATTTTTATATTATCTGAATGTGTAAACATTTTCATTTTTATTTTTGTACTCATTATAAAATAAAAAAATATTATAATTTTTATATTTGAATATTTAATTCTATATAAAATATAAAATTAAATATTCATCATTATTTTTATTCACAATACAATTATATAAATTTTCATCTATTTTTATTTTTTTTTTTGATGATGGAGAATAATCTTTTTTTAAATATATTGGATTTATTTTTATATCAAAACTTAATACTATTCCATTATCTCCTGCATAAAATTTTGCTGTATTATAATTTGGACTGAAATATATTCCTTTTCCATATGTATTTCCCCAACATGAACCACTTTTATTTATGTCGAAACCGTTTTTTAATATTGATAATGCATTTAAATCGCTTGTTCCATGATATAATATCATCTTTTTTATTATTTTTTTAATATCTAATTAATACTATTCAATTTTTTTTTCATTTAACAATTTGAAATACAATTTGCTATTCCAAACTTTTTTGTTTTATTTCCAAATAAAGGAATTACTACATTTGTTGATTTTTCTGTTTTTAAATTTTGTGATTTTATTTTTCCTAAATGTCTTGCGTATGAATTATGTTTTAAATCTATTCCACTATTTGATTTTATTGATGAATTTATTTGACTTATTTTTCCATGTTTATTTTTTCTATCACTCATATTATGCCAATTTTTATTATTACTATGTAGATTTTCATTATTTATGCTTAATGAAGATTTATTCATTGTATATTCACTACTTGGTACTCTTATTTGATTTTGCATTTCTTTTTGTATTTGTATTTCTGATACAGGAATACTACTATTGTCTCTTGAACCTTTTTGAAATTTATATATATTTTTTTCATTATTAAATTGTGTTACACTATTTCTACATATAAAATATGGATTCATTAAAAAATTTGCTTTTGAATTTTTATATATTTTTACTAAATTCCATTTTCCTTGATCTAAATAATAAACATCCTCTATATCACATGTTATAATTTTATTTTTATAGTATAGTGGTTGTGGAAAAGAATTATCTGTAATATCTTTTTTTAATTTATAATTTTCTATATTAAATTTTGTATCATTTATTGGCATTATATTATATTATATTATATTATCTTGATAAAAAAATAAATAAAATTGAAAAAAAAATATACATATCTTATTTTATTAATTATAATGGAAATTTATAAATGCCATTATTGTAATAAACAATATAAACGAAAACATTATTATAATAATCATATTATTAATTGTCAATCACATAATTTATGTAAAAATAATAGTAATACATATGATACAAAATCTATTGATATTAATTCTATAGAATTTGATAAAATTAATATTAATACTGAAAATTTATTTAAATTATTAATTAATTTAACGAATAAATATGAAAAATTGCAAAAAGATTATAAAGAATTAAAGCAATTTTCAAATGTTAATAAAAATAAATTAGATATTATTCAATATTTAAATAATAACTTTTTATGTAGAGCTTATGATTTTACAGATTTCTGTGAAGATTTATCAAATAATATTATTATTTCTGATTTAGAATATATATTTAAACATGATTATGTTAATGGTATTGGAAAAATATTAATTAATTTTATTGAAGATATTAAATTAAAAAACATAAATCATATTCCTTTATATGGATTCAATCATAAAGATGGAATTATATATATTTATGATAATACACAATTATCATGGATTCAAATGAATGAAAAATTCTTAAATTATTTGATTAAACAAATTGATAAAGTTATATTAAAATTATTTTTACAATGGAAAATTGATAATGAAAATAATTTTTTAGATGAACAATTTTCTGAGATTTATGTTTTAAATATGAAAAAAATTGTTGGTAATAATTATGATAAAAAAAATAAAAATGTAATGATTAAAAATATTCTTTATAAACATATTAGAGTATCCATTAAAAATGTTTTTGAATTATAAATAAAATTGAATATTTTATTATACACTATTAATTATTAATTATTTTTTATTATATAATGTTTAAAATAGAAACACTTGAACCTTTTGTTTTATATTTAATTCAAAATAATTATTTTTATTTATATTCATTTAAATTATCTTGTAAAAATTTTTATCACTATATTACTAATCATAATATATATAAAAAAATATATTCTTGTAATTTATTAAATTATCATATTCAAAATAGATTAAAAATTTCTGGATTTGAATATTCTGATATTAAAAATATATTAGAAATTAATGATATTCCAAATTATCCTAATAAGAATAATATAATTGAAATTAAGAGAGATTTTAAAACTATTATTAATTTATTTTATAATTTAAATTATTCAATTGATGAATCTTATTATAATTATCAAAATAAATATTATATTTATAAACTTGATAAATTTGACCCTTTAAAAAAATTACCTAATTTTAAAAGAAAAGATATTCATAAACGTATGAAAAATTCTATTTATTTAAATTTAGCATTAACTAATGCTACTTATAATAATTTTAGTTTTATTAAAGCTAGAGAGATAGATGAATATTATTTATTTGGAGAATATTCTTTAATACCATAAATTATAAAAAAAATTGATTTTTATATTTTTTTTTATCAATTTGTATACAACTATTATAATGACTTGTTCAATTTGTTGTGATAATTATAATAAATCTTTGAAAACTAAGATTATATGTCCAAATAATGAATGTAATTTTGAATCATGTAAAACATGTGTTAGAACTTATTTACTTTCTACTACTAATGATCCTCATTGTATGAATTGTAAAATTCAATGGTCTTCTAAATTTATTGTTGATAATCTTAATCGTAGTTATATTGATAATGATTATAAAAAACATCGTAAAAATTTATTAGTGGAAAAAGAAATTAGTCGTACATCTGAACTTATGAATCTTGTTCAACGTACGAAACTTCTTGAAGAATCTCAATCTGAATTAAAAATTATTCAAAAACAATATGATGATGCTCGTAAATTAATGTATAATGCATTATCTACATTAAATAATAAAAAACTCGAAATTCATCGTATTAGAACGGGTGAAGATTCTAAATCTGAACGTAAACAATTTATTATGCCATGTCCTGCTGATAATTGTAAAGGTTATTTATCTACTCAATATAAATGTGAAGTATGTAAATTATATACATGTCCTGATTGTTTTGAAGTTATTGGATATTCAAAAGATGATCCTCATGAATGTAAACAAGAGAATATTCAAAGTGCTCAAATGATAAAAAAAGAAACAAAAGGTTGTCCAAAATGTGGAGTACGAATTTTTAAAATTTCTGGTTGTGACCAGATGTGGTGTACTGAATGTAAAGTTGCATTTAGTTGGAATACTGGAAAAATTGTTTTAACTGGTGCTATTCATAATCCACATTATTATAATTATCTTCAACAAACAGGCGCTGATGCTGCTCCTCGTAATCCTGGAGATATTATTTGTGGGGGGTTAGTTCCATATCATCAATTTAATCAATTTGTTCGTTCATTATCTAGATTTACTAATCCTAATTTCTATAATAATTTTATTTTAAAATCTGAAATTATTAAAAATTATTTTCAAGATAAAAAAATTACTACTTTTAATGATTTTATTAATAGTATTAATTCACTTCATAGACATATTAATCATATTACTAATTATGATTTATTTAATGCTCGTAATAAAGTTAGAACTTTGCAAAATCATGATTCTGATACCGTTCAATATATTTTAAATAGATTAACAAAACAACAACTTTCTGATAAAATATTTAAAAATGATATACAGCGCAAAAAATATAATGAATTATTAAATATATATGAATTATTAAGTGTTGTTGGTATTGAACGAATTCGTGATATCTATGAATATTTTGTTAATAATATTTTATATTCTAAAAAATATGAAGAACATAAAATAATTGAACTTATTTGTAAAATTATTAATCATTTTAATGAGTATGAAAATTTAATTATATATTCTAATACTCAACTTGCTATAATTAGTTATACATATAATCTTACTGTTACTTTATATAAATTTGAAAAATTTACTTGGATTAATTATACTAAAAAAATTAAACAATCTGATGTCTCTTACTTTTTAGAACAAGAAAAACTATTTAAAAAAAATAAATATACTAATAATAATTCAGAAGCTTCATCTAGTCATTTATAAATATTATTTTATATAATATATTCATATAATTCTTCTTCATATTCTTGTAACATATCTATTATATTATTTTGATCTCCTCTGATTTCTTCATTTTCAATAATTATATTTATTTCTTTTTGTAAATCATCACATATATTACTTATAATTTTATTTATTTCATTTATATTACTGAAATTTTTTAATTCTAAATTTTCTATTTTTTTTAATTCATCTAATAAATAAATTAATTCTTCATTATCATCATAATATGATAATATATCATTTAATATATCTTTTATAATAGATATCTTATTTAAAATACTTCTTTTATTAGTATTATTTATTTTTTCTCTTCTTTCTAAAGAAATTATTTCATCTTTTATTATTGTTTTTTTTACTTTTTCTTGTAAATCATCGGGTAATTTATTATATAATTTCATCATATTTATATAATTATTTTCTTTTCTTGATTTATTACCTCTAAAAACTGATTGAATTTTTACAGTTGCTTTATTTTTTTTTTCTTTTGATTTTTTTTTATTCATATATTCTTTAAATCCTGATAATAATTTAATTGTTGCATTATATCTTTTTGTTTTTTCTTCTCTTTGTTTTTTTCGTCTTTCTTTTGCATTTAATCCTTTTCCTTTTTTTAATTTTTTTGTATTTTTTCTCATATATATATTAATTATATTTTAAATTAAATTCTTCAAGTGTCATTATTTTTATACCATATTCTTTTGCTTTTTTTGATTTTGTTGTTTCTGTTAATAAATCATTTACTATTAATAATGTTACTTTTTTTGTTATACTAGTTAATATTTCACCATTTAAATCTTTTATTTTTTTTTCTATTATTTTTTTATTTTTTATATCACTTAATACTATCTTTTCATTTGATAAAATATTATTTTTGTTTTCTTTACTATCTTTACTTTCTTTACTTTCTTTACTATCTTTACTTTCTAATTCTTTATTTAATTTATATAATAATTCCGATTCTTCTAAAAATAATTTGAAATCTTTTATTTTATTTACAAAATTTGTCGCTGTTTTTTTACCTAATCCATCTATTTTGCTTAATTTTTCTATTTTTTTATCATTTGATTCTATATTATTTATTATATCTTTTTCATTTTCTAAAATTAATTCTATTCTCTTTTCTCCAAATCCTCTTCCAAATATATTACTTGCTGCTGCTATTTTTTCTATTGATGAATTATCTATTTTTTCTTTTATTGAATTATATATTTTATTTGACATTTTTTCTTTAAAACCTTCTACTTTCAAAAAATCTTCTTTTGTCATTGAAATTATCTTTCCTATACTATTTTTACCTGTTTTCATTATTTTTTTTATATTTCCTTCTCCTAATCCTTCTACTTCTAAAATTTTGAAAAATCCCAAAATATTTTTTAATTTTACTGTTTCGTCTTCTTCTTTATTCTCAATTATAATATCTACATTTGTTTCATTCCATTTATATTTTTCATTTGGCATTAATGCTTCTTCCGAATGTTTTACTATACTTACTATTTCTGGTATAACTTCACCACTTCTTTTTAATTTTACAATTGTACCAAGACCTATTTTATTTTCTACTATAAATTTTGCATTTTTTCCAGTTGTATAATTTATTGTCACACCATTTATTGTTGTTGGTTCTAATTGAATTCTTGGTTTTAATAATCCATCTTTTGATGCTGTCCATATTACATCTATTACTTTTGCTTCTACTATACCATCTTTCATTATCATTTTAAATGCAAACGCATGATCTGGATTTTTACTTTGTCTTTCATATATTTTATCATCTATACATATTATACCATCTATTGTATACTCATATGATTCTCTCCATTCTTCTAATCTATTTGATAATAAATCATTTGTTAATTCTTTATTTGAAATATTTTTTATATTTTTAACACAATTAAAATTATATTCTATTGTTTTATTTAATTGTTCTGATGGTATTAAATTATTTGGTTTTATTACTTCATAAACTACAAAATCTATATCTTTTAAAATATCTTCATCTTCTTTTGTTATCTTTTTTTTAATTACCATTCCCGAAACAAAGTTTCTTGAATTTGAAAATTTATTTGAATATTTTTCTTTAAAAGTATTTTCTTTAATTATTAATTCTCCTCTTACTGTAACATCATTTATATCTGGCAAATTTAAATACTTTATTAAATGGTCTATATTTTGTCCATATATTCCATTTCCTCTTGTATATAATTTTTTATTATCATTTTCACTTGAATATAGTCCACTCACACCATCTAATTTCGCTGATATTACATATGGACCATTAAATTTTAATTTAAATTTTTCTATTTCATTTGTATCTGATTTTATTTTTGTCATTGACCACATCTCATATGGTAATTTTACTTTTGTTTTATCTAATTTTACTTCTGTATGTTGATTTATTGCTATTTTATTTTTTGGATATTTTTTAATTATATGTTCTCTTAAAATATCATATTCATCATCATTTAAAATTATATTTTTTATATCTTCAGAATTATAATAACTATTTATTGATTCTTTCAACATATTTGTTAATTCTTCTTCTGATAAATTTTCTAATATTGAAATACCGGTTTTTTTAAATATTTTTAAATTATTTATTGCATTTTCACTTACTTCTTTACTATTATTTTTTATTGTATTATTATTTTTTGTTTTATATTTAATTGTTTTATTTTTTGTTTTTTTTTCTTCTTCTTTTTCTTCTTCTTTTTCTTCTTCTTCTTCTTTTTTTTTTATTATTTTAATTGAATTAAAATCTATTCTTTCATATGGTTCTTTGTATGCAATATTTAAATAATTGAATATATCTTTTTCACTTTTAAATATTTTATCTTTTACTTTTTCACCTTTTATTTTATTTACCATTTTATGAAAACCATGTTCATTTAATGTTAAATTATTTTCTAATGCAACTTGTCTCATTGCTGTATTAAATTCTTTTGAACCTGTAAAATATAATACCGCAAATGCATATTCTTCTGGTGGTGAATATAAGAAATCTATTCTTCTTGCTATTGATGATTTATTTAATCTTCCAATAACTAAACTTTTTATTTCTCCTTTACTTAGAAATTCTTCAATAACATTTTCTTCTTTTAATTTATTTAAAAATTCAATATAAATATCTTTATTATTATTTAATGATGTAACTATTATATCAATATCTCCTGAAATTTCTTTTCCTCGTCTATAACTTCCTACAATTTCAAATTTATGATTTGAAATATCTTCATCAAACTTATTTACACTTTCTAAAAAATATTTTTTTATTAAAATTTCATATTCTTCTATTTCTTTTCTTGGTATTTTTTTTGATGTGTCTTCGTAATATTTTAAACCAATTTGTTGAACATCATTTAATAATTTTAATTTTTTTTTTCCTTTTCCATCTATTTCTTCATCTTTTCTTTTTTTTAATTCTTCTATTGATTTTATATTCAATTCTATTAATTTATCTGCTAATTTTTCACCTATTCCATGTATTTTCAAAAATGTTTTTTTTATTTCTTCGTTTTTTATATTATTTTCATAATTATTTTTATATTTTTCTTTTAAGTCTTCTAAATTTTTTACTTTACCTGTTTTTAAATATTCATTATATTTATCTTTTACTGCTTTACCTATTCCTAATTCATCTAATTTTTTTTCATCTTTTATATCTTCATTTAATTCACTGAATTTTTTTATTGCTTCTCTATAGATCTTTGCTTTAAAAAATCCATTATTTTCATATTTTCTATTGTAAAATTCTAATCTTTTCAAAATTTCTATAAAATTTTCATTTATATTTCCTCCATCCATGATACTTTGTAAATTTGGAATTTTCTTTTTTGTCAATTTTTCTTTATTTTTTTCTTTATTTTTTGATTTTAATGTTTTATTCATTTTAATATTTATATATAATTTTTTCTAATTATATATAAATAATTACAAATGTCACAGTCACAAGAAACAATGTATTCAACTTTTAAACAAGATACTTATATTAATGGAAAAAAATATAATGAAAAAGAATATAATTTTGCAATTAATCCTGATAATAAAAAAAAAGTATATGCTTATTTAAAACTTGACGATGATAAATATTTATATCAAGATGATTTAGAAAATTTTTATAAAATTTTCTCTCAAAAAAGTGATGATTCTGTTGATTTATTTCATTTATTAAGTAATGATCTTGAAAATATTAAAAAATTTGATAAATTTGATAAAATTAAAATTAAATCTTCTTCTAAACTATCAAAAAAACAAAGAAAAAAATATATTGATATGCTAAAAAAAAATCAATTTGATAATCCTTATGATGAAGAATTAATTATTTTTAATAGAAATCAACTTAAAAATACTAGAAAACATCGTAAAAAATTTTCTAGAAAAAGACCACCTCCCAAATTATAATAAATTATTTATTTTTTTGTATTTATCTAATTCATAATTTATATTTATTTTATTTATTAAAAAAAATTTATCATAATATATATTATTTAAATATTTTTTGTCAGCATAAATGATATTATTTTTTTCATATATATATTCTATATCTAAAGTTTTTATTTTCTTTATAAATTTTATAAAATTTAATAAATTATCTTCTTCTTCAAACTCTAATATGATTATTTTATTATTATTTTTTACAAATTTATTTCTTCCATCTAAATCAAAATCATTAAAAATATTTGTTGAATTTAAATTATATCCACAATCATATATTAAATTTTCTAATTCTATATGATTTGAATTTTTTTTTATATCTATTCTAATAGATATACTATATTCCATTATATTTATAATTTAATTATAAAATAAAACATACAAATTATTTAAATATTAAATAATATTATTATTTATATAATATTTAATGAATACTATTGATTACTATATATATTGTCAATCTCTTCCTGAATTTAAATGTACTTTATTTTCTTTTAATGATTTTTCTGATTTTTATATAAATTCATATACAAATAATTATAATAATAATTACACTAATCATCATTTTGATTTATTTTATTTTATTAATAATTTTAAAAAATATGATTATTTAATACATCATATATTTTTATATTTTTTTATATTATCTACCTCTATATTTTTTTCTTCTCTTTTTGTTTCTCGATTTGTTTATAAACCATTAGTTGATAATTTTGTAAAATTATATACTGATAATCCTGATTTATATTCATATGATCCTTTTTTACTAGAATATATTCATGAATATGATTTATTAGAAGATATTATTATTACAGATACTGAATTAAAAGAATTAATTAATAAATATATTAAAATTTCTACAAAATTTGGTAATGTTTTAATGAATTATGATGATTCATCTGAAACTTTCAATTATTATACAAAAAAATCTAATTTAATTCCTTTTATATATCTTGATGTTGTTTCTAGAATATATGTTGTTAAATATAATTGTAAAACTATTTATATTGAAAATCAAGAATTTGCTATAGATGATTCAAAAAATGAATCTCAAAATAATTCTAAAAAAAATTATATTTTTTATAGTCAAAAGAAAATTTCTACTAATAATTTAAAAAAATATAAATCTAATAAATATAAATATAAAGGTACTATAGAAAAATTTTATAAACAATGTAAATCTTATAATTACAATATTAAAAATATTAATAATCCTTCTTATCTTGATTCCTCTTATAATATTGATTTATCTTTTAATTTAGATTTATCTTCTAATTTAAATTTATCTTCTAATTTAGATTTATCTTCTAATTTAGATTTATCTTCTAATTTAAATTTATCTTCTAATTTAGATTTATCTTCTAATTTAAATTTATCTTCTAATATTTTTTTGAATTCTGATTTTAATTTTGATGTATCGTATCAGTACTATAACAATAATTTTTTTTTTTCTAATTTAATTATAGATAATTCTTTTTCAAGTATTAATTTCACAGATAAAAATTTTGATAATTCTTTAAACTTTCAATTTTTATTATTTCATAATAATTTTGATATCTCATCTCAATGTGTATTATTTCATGATTATCCAGAAAATGAATTAGAAAACTCTTATTATAATATTCATTATAGTGATATCTTGAAAAAAAAATAAATTTATTTATAAATATATGTAATATATTTATATGCTATATATATTTTTCATATTTACATTTTTTGCTATTTTATCTGAAGTTGCTGCTCAATTTTTATTTAAAAAATATTATCTAAATAATAAAAAAAATATTTTATATAAAAATTTTTATATTCCAATTGGTATTATTTTATATTCTTTAACTGGATATTTTGCATATAAATTATTAAAATATAAAGAACTTATTGTTGTTAATATTATATGGCATATATTTCATTTTATTTTATTATTTTTTATTGGTTTTTATATATTTAATGAAAAAATAAATATTAAAAAAATTATTGCAACTATATTTGGTATCATTTCTATTTTTATTTTTCTGATGGATGAATCATCTCATTCTCATCATTAATTTTTTTTAAAAATTCTAAATAACCTATTGATTTTTTCAAATCAAAAGAGCTCTCTAATTTTCTTTTTGCAATTTCTAATGCAACTAATTCTATATTATTTAAACTTTTTATATATCTATCTTCTATATCATTATCCATGAATATAATTATATATTTTTCTAATATTTAATTATATTTCAATTTTTAAAAATATATTGAAAATAATAGTTTTTTATTCTTAAAAATTTTTAAATTATCATTCAATTTTAAACATTTATTTAATTCATTATTTATATTATAATTATTATT
>Ga0181392_1000823_pt1 | contig 11879 bp, 24 predicted proteins | sample 15SPOviralmetaG_FD_130083 | JGI IMG/M metagenome (GOLD analysis project Ga0181392, IMG submission 130083) | Marine viral communities from the oligotrophic San Pedro Time Series (SPOT) site, San Pedro Channel, CA, USA - 15 SPOT_SRF_2010-09-15 | ecosystem: Environmental > Aquatic > Marine > Strait... | reverse complement strand
CGGGGGAGCTACAATCCTCAATATAGGTTGAACTGCCTTTCTTACACGTCTTATCACGCCACCCATAATTAACCTCCCGCACTCTTGGTTCGCTTCGTGCTACCTAGCAATGTTGAATATTGGAGCGGCGCGTCTGTCATAACGCCCTGCGGCCCTGTCTTGACGCTGGTTTTCGGCGTCGCCCTCTTCTTATTCTTTCGCCTGGCCTCAGCCTGCATTGACGGGCTTTTGACAACATCATCCGGCCTAATAACATCTTCTGGCTGCACCACTGGCTGGACAGGCGTCGGTGGCGGTGGTGCCGGTGCTGGCGGCGGTATTGCGACTTTGGGCTGCAAAAAACTCATATCGCTACTCCGAGCGGGTTATATTTACTGTCGGCTATTGCTTGTGGTGGTCTGTCGAAGGTGCGCGTTTCCTTGAGACCAACTGCCAAATAGCGGAAAGCATCGCTAGCATGGCTCGACCAATCATGTACCGGCGTATTCCTGAAGCTCCGCAGTCGCTCGTTGTAGGCACGATGGTAGTGTCGTAGGGCTTCGAGCCCCGGCTTTGTGCGCTCTCTATCAAACCAGCAACGTGGTATAAGCATCTGGCTAGCATGGATACCGTCCTCGAGCGGTAGCTTTGGCACCACCCTAAAATTAATTCCTAAATCCCAAGCGACCTCACGCCGGCTCTTGCCACTGCCCAGCTCACGAACCTCGATGTCATGCGGCGCATTGTGTGTGCCATAAAGATAATCACGCTCTGAGAGCATCCTGGCGTAATGGGGCAAGCCCTCGCCCCTGTTCTCGTAAAAGTCGATCACATGCACAGCCCGGCCAACAGACTGCGTAAACCAAACGCTGGTCGAATCACCAACGCCCAGATCCCACCAGGTATCCACCTTAACGGTTGGATCATACGGAACTGAAGCAATGCGGCCTGTTTCCTGAGCTGCCTGGAGCTCTTTTCCAAAAACAGCCCCTGGCACATTAGCCACCCATGAGCACTCAAATTCCTGCTCGAACTGATCAGCTGACATCATGGACCTGGCAGCATCCAGCTCTTCTGCATCCAATATGCCAGTCTCACTAGCCTTGTGGATCGCCGTGTACCAATCGTCCTGGCTCTCAGCAGCCGTGTAAAGCTCATAGAAAGCGTTGTGGCCCCTTGGCGTACCAATGAAAAGCGCCTTGCCCTTACGGTCGCTCAGCGCCGGCCTGATGATCTCAGGAAACAAGCTCTCTGGCATATCGGCCATCTCATCAAGACAAGCCATGTCCAAATATATTCCACGCAGACTATCCGGGTTCTCCGCACCCAGCAGCTGTATCCGCGCGCCATTAGGCAAGTCACACCTCAGCTCCGTCTCATGAAACCTGGCCATTGGTATCTTGCCGGCGAACTGTTTCAAGTAATCCCAGGCAACAGCCTTAGCCTGCCGATAGGTCGGCGCTATGTAGGCACAGCGAGGGTTCGTATTCGGATTGAGCACAGCCTCCCTCAGCAAGTGATTAATAGCCATCACAGTCTTGCCAGCTCGGCGGTGTAGCACGACCACGCCCCAGCGCTTGGCGCTCAGGTCAGCATGGAGCTGCGCTTGCAATGGCCTTGGCGTATAGGGGATCTCGATGTTCATGTGAGAGACAGGCTCATGATAGGGTTATATACGCTATAGATTCGGCGGCCTACTTTGGGTGTGGGTGGGGTCCGTCGCAGGAAAATCGCCCAGTAAACAGGTACGCATCCCGTTACTCTGATCAATGTTTCTGCGCCACGCCAGGCGCCCAGTGCCAAGCCGGTGCCAAGCTCTCGAGATCCGGCATCAATCTCAGAACAAACAAAATCTTTGGGGGTCGTGCGCGCGAGCACTGTCAGGCTGCCTGTCTTTTATATATCTTGCACAACACCTGGAGCCTCAGCATTACCCCAGGTCAGCGTGATCGTACCGCTTGCCTGCTTGCTATCCTCAGCCTTGTCTCTGATCCCCAGTGGCTGCATCTGCCTTATATGCTTGTCCTTGTGATCTGCCTCGAGCCTTCTACGCTGTACCTCAGCCATTGCTAGCTTGGGATCATCTGGCAATGGTGCTTCAACCAGGTCTATGATCTGATCACGCATCACCTCACATTGCAGAGCTCTGGCTGTCCTATAGCTTGTGTAAGCTTCCTCATCCTCTTGCACATGCCTGAGCACAGTGCGCCAGCTGGGCAGGCTTTCATCCTGGTTACAGATCCTGGTCAGGCTGATTCCGTCAGCAATACGCTCACAGATCGTCGTCATCTGAGCCTTTGTAACTCGTCTCTTAGCCATGATGCCTCAAAGAATACCGGCTGCCTGTTGCTCGGGAAAACAACAAACAGCCGGTCAGGTTTCGTAAGGAAGGAAACAATGCGTCAGTCCCATTACAACAGAGGGTCCAACCATGCAGCGAATGAACCGCAGTTCATCTAACAGCGACATATAGTCGATGCTATCTTTTGCAGTACCAGATTTGGTACATTCGCGTCAATAGTCTTTACGTTTAAAGCATATAATATAGCCGTATTAGCGCATCTTTGTACCGCTGCTTGACGATTCTTGGGTCATTCAAGCCCAGAATAATAGCTAGCTTTGTCCAGCGTGGCCCTCGCTGGCGGTAAGCAGCTGAGGCTGCCACAGCCCATACCAGGCGTCTGTCTGGGTCATCGAGCTTGGTGAGCGCTAGATGCAGCGCTGCGTCATACCTGTCGATCTGGTCCGGCGTTGCCTTCAGCCTGGGTGCTTCGAAGGCATTGTAGCCATAAGCCATGCCATCCTTCACGTAATCGGGCCATGCTGACATTTTTTGCCTACGCATGGCGGCAGGCATTTTACGCTCAGTCTCTGCTGCTTCCATGAACAGCTCGTCCAAATCAGCTATGCTTAGCCTAGCGTAATCCATCCAGCTCGTCCTGTTTGGCTTGTAGCCAATCCTGGCGGTCGAGCGGTGACAGCTCGTTAACATGGCGTGATAAATCCTTGAACCTATCTGCGGAGTACATTGGCCTGAGACGCTTGAAAATACGTCGCTGTAGCTCATCGAGAGGCGATAGCTCAGATCTTTGAACCGCCTGCTTATATGCTAAGCTTGATCGCTTAGCTGTTTGCTTCAGTAAATTATTTATATGTGGGTTTTCGCTAAGTACCATACTAAGCACCAATACTAAGCATAGTACTAAGCATGTGCGGCTGCGCCGAGCATAATTTCAGTTCCCGAATCATGTCAAGCCCCTTTACGGAATAAAGCAAAAATAGGCTTCCACCAGGGATCTGTCTTGCCGCCAATATCGTGCCAGGTCTGCAGATCCTCCCTCGCCTTTTTGTCAGCCCAGGCCTTCTTGAGCCGCTCCGACTGCGCTTTGCGTTGTTTATCGCTCCACTTTCGATCCTTCTTATGCTGCTTAATCGTGGCCTTGTCCCAATCTGTCTTGATATTTTTTCCCATCTTTTTCCCTTTCTACTGCGATGCGCCAACACCGATCATTTGCACAAAGCAGATCCTTGTTGGCTGTGATGATCCAGGTTCCCATGTGCAGCTGGTGCATGGCGCCGCAAACAACGCATGGCTCTGGTTCTGTTTGTCTTGGTGCTGGCATCAATCTCTTTTTCTTCATATCCAGCCCAGCTGCGGGACGCCGTTGTAGTTGCTGTTCCACACAAACCAGGCATAAGCAGTCGTGCCGGTGCCAGCAGGCTTCTCGCCGCCCCTCCAGATCGTCAGGCGCTTGGAGAACACATGGATTCGTGATGGTGGGTAATGATCAAACAGCTCCAGGAAGCGCCCACGCCCCTCTAGGAAGCTCAGGCGCAGCAGCCAGGCATGTTTCTTGACGCCAAGCCCTATGGCATGTTCGATAAACTGCTGAGCGAGCTTATATGGCGGGTTTGTCACTAAGCAGTCAGCCTCACGCTCTGTCGCCATCAAAAAGTCCAGGCCGGAAGCGCAATAGCCATAGTCGTTTAGATCCTGGCTGACGACCTCATAGCAGGCCAGCTCCAGCACCTTGGATATAGCCCCGTCACCAGCTGCCGGCTCCCAGATAACAGGGTCAAACACCTCGACATCCAGCAGGCTCTTAATTGCTGTGTGGGGGGTTGGATACCAGTCATCTTTCTGCCTGGTCATTTATCTAAATCAATCTTGATGACTGCCGCCGGGTTAAATTCACAAGTCGATTTGTCGATGCGATAACTACGCCTCTGGTAATATAAAGGGGTTTGTCTGGCACGTTTCTCAGCAATATCTCTCGCATGGTTTTCGTTCATTGCCCGGACGCGGAATGTTTTGACGTACTTAACCTCAACATCGACATCAAAGCTCTGGTAATATTGATATCCAGGCGGCGGTCTCCAGCGCTTTGGTTTGGCATCGGCCTCTGTCATTGGATATCTTCCCGGTAGACAGAGCCAAAGATTTTGTCTTGCAAATCCTCATCGTTTGACGCGGTCATCGTCATCCAGAGCGGCACAGTGCCGCGCTTTTCCACGTCCAGATAGGCGTCATTGTTGCTTGCATATTTGGCTTGGAACCAGGCAGATAGTCCGGGCTTAATCGCATCTAGAAGCTCTAAGTCATGGACATCACCAACATGCTCGTAATAGTCACGGCCTTCTGGCGTGTTTTCGCATTTGCTCATTACCCAAATGCCATACTCAACGTTCTCGTCTCGCTCTAAAATGCTGTCAGTCAAAGCACCCTTCAATCTCTGCGCTGCCTCTTTGGCATTGCTGACTGACTGGTCGATCGATTTTGCTTGTTCGACTGCTTGAGGCGTTAGCGTCAGGCGTGTCGCGTCTAATGATAATTTCGTCATAAATAAATCCCTCTCCATCGCATTTTGGACACAGCTCAGACTGGACGCAGCCCATGCCATCAGGCATGTACACCCAGCCTTTTTTGCAGCGTGTGTAATGGTTTTTAAAATCGCAGATACGCATCATGGCCCTGCCCTCAGCTTGACCAGGGGCGCCAGGATCTCATGGACTTGCTCGAGAGATCGAGCCAAGCCCCAATTGGTGCCGGCCAGCTGCAATTCATCGCGTAGCTGCTTTTGATTCTGCGTTAGCGACCCGCCCTTTGGCCTCTTGAGCTCAATAAATATTGACGAGCTCAAGCCAGTCTTTGATTGATCAGCTGGGACAAAGATTTCGAGATCCGGCCAGCCGAACCTGGTGCCACTAGCTTTGAGCTTCTGTTTGAAAGCGACATGCCGGGTGCCTTCGTTTGGCGAATGATGAAAGACACAGCCGGGCGGCAATGCGATATGCAGCCACTGCGCCACCTGTTTTTGCAGCTGGTCCTCAGTCACGGCGCAGATAAAAGTCATTCGGCATGACCTCTCCATTGGTCAGCAAAATGATCTTATCCATGTTGTCGGCGCGAGGTATCAGCCGCTCTTTGTCGTCAAAAGGCAGGCACCAGCGGCGCACTATCGTGGCGTGTTTAACTCCAACTAGACGGGCTAAATCCGTATAGTGCCAGCCCTTTTTCAGCCTATAATCGTTCAATAGCATTTACATATTCCGTCTGACTATGTTTTCCAGAGAGTAATCTAGTTGACATATTAAGACAAGCTCTTTACTTGTTTCGGTAGGTTGACGTTTTCAGACAAAGGGAGCAGCATAATGGTGACAAAGCAGGAAAGTTTTATGCCGCCAAATAATTTAGATAAAATGATTCAGACCAGTGGGGAGCGAGGCCCAAAGCTCAACAAGCGTCAGGTCGCGGAGCTGAAGCAAATCCAGCCGCCCACATTGTCGCGGCACATATCCGGCGACATTGGCATCAGCCTGACTGACGCTGAGGAATATGCAAAGATACTGAATTGCACACCGCACCACATATTTTTCCAGTTTGAGCCGGTGCCGATCATGGGCGTTGTCATGGAATCCGACAAAGTTGAATGGACAGCAGAAGATTTCGCTCGGCTGGGACAGAAAAAAACGCCGCCACTCATTGCCTGCCACCACTTCAAGACGCCGCAAATGAACAAGTACAAGAAAAAAGCCATTTACATGCACGACTATTATGATCCCAACACGATGGCGGTCTTCTGGGATATTCCTGATGCTGAAAATCCAAGTGTCACTTGGCAACATGGTATGCTGGAAATGGTTGACATCTCTGGAGCCGTTAACAAAGAGGTGAACCCACACTCATTCGGGAATTACTGTTACTGCATGAGCGCCGAGGGTGTGCTGCTTTATGGTATTTTGTACCAGAGCGGCCACAAAACCTACAAGATCACATCACAATTTTTCGGCGCTCACGACGACATCAAACTGCAATGGGCCTGCCCCGTCATAAGTATGGTTTTGAGAAACAAGGTTCGCCAGGTTGAGTGGGTTGATCAGCAAGCGCCTTATCATATTTATAGTGATTTTGTACCAGAATAAGAAATGCTATTGACGTAATAAGTAAAGCCAATTAGGTTCTTTCCAGTTCAGACTGGAGAGGACGCCATGTTACTAGATATACCCGACTGGTCGGCTCGGCATGGATTTACGGGCCACAGCAACCCAAGATCAAAAGATCGCGCTAAAGATCTACTGGAAAAGTCTGTTATCAGGCCGCAGATCACCAAAGCGTTTGATACACTCAGCGACAAACAATCAACAGACAAAGATAAGCTTTTAGCCAGGCATGTTCTGCATCGGCTGCATGACGGCCGCAGCTCGTCCAATATGGAGGGCGGCAAGGCTGCACAAACATCCACAGATTTGCGTCTAATTCCAGACGAGCATGGCAATACGCTTGAGCTCGCCGAGGCAACCCAGGCAGGCATAGAGCAGCTGCAATTCTACAAGCCCAAGGATTCAGAAGACGCAGACAAAAAAGCAAAGTACTTGGATGAGTTTGCGTCAGTCGTCGAACACGCCGTGCTCGGACTGCAAGAGGCTATGGCTGGCGATAATCGTATCCTGGGTGAAATACAGCTCAAAGACACCCTGCCCGGCCTGGCTGTGCCGTATGACACACGGCCGGATTATGTGCGGCGCGGTGATCTGAAGACAAAATGGTCGAGTATCAGCTCTAAATCCAAAACGGGATGGATGTCTGCCCGGCTTCCCAACTCACTGACTGGCATGTTTGATATGAACAATGTGTTCCAGTGTGCAGGGTTTTGGGCTCTGAACGGCAAGCGCCCACCCTTCCTAGTATATGCCAGCGCATCTGATTATCGGGTCTTTACACCGGAGAACGCACCGGAGTTGCGTGACGATTATCTGCAGGACGTGATCCAAGAGACAATCTCACACTGCAAAGTTACAGAAAATATCCTGCGAGCTGCAACCAATACCGACGAGCTGCTCGGCCTAGTCTCGCCTGACTGGCGAGCGTTGTGCTGGCGTGAAACCCAGACCTATCTCGATGAAGCCAAAAAGATATGGAGTTTGTCATGACTGTAATGGAATGGATTCGTGAAATATTTGCGACGATTTTTTTCTTCACCAGTATGGGCGTTATTTGCTTTGCCCTGCTGGTATTTTTCCCTGACCCACTGCTATGGAGCCCAAGATAATGCAAGCAGATCTTTTAGACTGGCCCGGTGATCCTGGCCCGAACGTGCATAAAAACGCCAAAGACACTGAGCGCGAGGCCGCTGAGTTTATCGCAACCAAAGTAACTGGACTGAGGCTACAAGCCCTGCAAAGCCTCGCCTCAGCCCAGCCCGGCCTAACTGGTAGTCAGGTTGCCGACAAAATGGGCGCCTGGCTGTATAGCGTCAAGCCTCGTCTCACCGAGCTGCAGCGAATGAGCCTGGTTGTTGATAGCGGCAGGCGCGCAAAGAATGAGCGAGGCCGGCAAGAGGTTGTGTGGGAGATCACCCCAGCTGGACGCGAGCTACTGGAGGGCATCTATGAGTGAGCTGCCACAAGCCCTGATTGATATTTTCAAAGAGATAGGGCTAAACAAGAGCCAGGCCACCTGGGACTGCCACGGCACCCCGGTGGCTTTGCATAAAGCGCTAGAGCAAGTCGCAGAACACCTGGGCATTGTCTTTGACGTGCCGACAATAATCGACGCGAGCGCCGAAAAGAAATACGCAGCCGTGCTTGTCTCAGGCCGGCTCAAAGATCGGTTTGAATGGTCTGTTGGTGAAGCTGCTAGCTACAACAACAAGAACAGCTATCCCTTCGCTATGGCAGAGAAGCGCGCAAAAGATCGCGTGATTCTGAAACTGATCGGTGTGGCCGGCTTTGTCTATTCCGAGGATGAAGCTGACGCCTTCAAAGAAGAGCGGCCAGACAATATCGGCGGGGTTCCACAGCCCCAGCCGGCAAAGCCAGCTGCCGAGCCCCCAGCCCCGCCGCCAGCTGACGAGATACCGCTCAGTGATGAAGATATGTGGGAGCAGTGGGTGAACCAGCAATTAAAGGTCATAGCAGAAGCCGTATCCATCGGGCAGCTGACTGGTTGGGGCAACAAAACAAGGGGCCAGCGAGGCGATCTAAAAGACTTTGACCGAGAGATGACAGCAATTTTGAAAGATGCTTATGACAAGAAATACGAAAAACTAAACAGTGGAGAGAGACATGCCTAGCCCGACATTTTCAAGATCTAAATTTAAGATGCGTAAAAACGTGCTGCAGAATGATCAGAACGGGGAGCCTTACGAATATAGAGGCACAGCGTTTTTGCAATTCCAAACCGAATATAGCGATACCACCAACTCCTTTGCGCCTATGACGGCGAGCCAGGAAAAGATCTGCGAGGATCTATGGCGCGCACTGCATACGGCCGGGGTACAAATCGGGCTGACGGTAGCTCAGCGATTGCCTGGTGAAACTGATGTTCGAAAATTTCCAAAGGTTATGTCGTTCTCACTGGTATGCAATGACCCGCCAGTGAGGGAAGAGGAACCCATCGAGGTTGAAGACAATGGATGGTAAATTGCTGACAATCAGACAAGTCGCACAGTATTTGTTTGGTGGTGATACCGACCAGCTGCACAAGCGCGCATATCGTTTGATTCAGTCCCACGATATCGAGATCGTTCGCAGTGGTCGTACAATATATGTAAACAAAGACAAGCTCGATGCCGAGCTGGGATTAAAAGAAGAGGCCGGCTAATGCCGGCCTTGCCTAGAACGCTTCTGCGACATCGTCAGCAATCTTGTCGTCACGCTCTTTGTCTTCGAGCCAGTGGCCGTAAACGTCTGACGTTGTGCTGATACTGGCGTGGCCCATCAAGTTGGTGATCGTCCACCAATCCGCACCAAATTTTTGTAACAACCGGCTGGCATAGTAGTGACGCAGATCATGCCAGCGGATGCGCTCGACGCCTGCCTTCTTGTGAGCCTGACCTAGCACCTTGGTGAATATATTGGTGCCGAGCGGGTCACCATACCGACCAGGGAAAACAAGCTCAGTTTTGGCAGGCCGGCCAGATGCCAAGTGCAGCTCCTGCAGTGCGAGTTTCATGTCAGGTGTCAGCGGAACCTTACGCACACCACGTTTAGTCTTTGGCTTGCCTATCTCGTTACTGCCATGCTTGACCGCCTTGGTTACATGAACGCGGCTACGTTCAGCAAACTCAATGTCACCCCAGGTAAGACAGCGCAGCTCGCCCTGGCGCAATCCAGTTTTGGCAGCAAAGCGCGCAATCAACGCCCAATGTTGCGGCATCGCTTCGATGATTGCATCAACCAGCTCTGTCTGAATCCGTGCCACTTCCTTGGCCGGCTTGTCGTTGTCGCCCTTGCCTTTTACGCCGAGCGCCGGGTTGCTGTTACGACAGCCCTCATCGATTGCGTAGTTAAACCAATACCGAACAGAGCCCAGGATATTGTCCACAGTCTTTTTGGTTCTGCCGACGCGCAGCTGCTCGACGATCTTCAAGCGCATATCGCCAGCTGTCAGGTCACGCACCTTGGTATTGGCGACAGACCGATTAGGGCTCAGCATACAGCCAAGCAGAAGCTTGCTGTCGCGTTTCTTCTCAGCGCATGACGATGTACTGATATCACCCTTGGCTTCCTGATTTTCGACATGCACCACAAAACGGTGATACAGATCCTCAAAGGTCCAATCCCAAGAGTTGGCGCTGTCACTGACAAGCTCAGTGCTGAGCTTGTCGATGTATTTCTGAGCCGCAATCTTACTGTCATAGAAATTACGCTTGCCGCCGTTTAGCAGCCCCCGTGTGTCTACACAAAAAGCAGCCCGGCCTTGCTTGGCGCGTGATGGATAATGTTTGATCTCGAGGTTCATGTCACTCTCCTAATATTTCTGAAAGGGAAAATGTCTCTGCTGGACAACCAGCTTCAACCCAAGCCTTGTGCTGTTTATACATCGCAATTTGACTTGGTGTGGCTGGCTTCCACTCGACATCGCCGGTCAATTCATTGGTGAAGACGGTATCGATAGAACCATCAGCCCAAACAATGAAGTCATCTAGACTGTCAAGAACCCACTTTGCCATGTCTACGTCCTTTCTGGCGGGGCCGTTAGGCCGCCGCCTTTGCTTTGATAAGTGTGCGCTCATGCAGGCACTGGATGTTGTAGCCTCCAGCGATGATGGTATGGATAGTCACCTGGTGACCGGCTACTTTGAAGAAGCCCTCATAACCGTTGCCATGGTGATAAAGAGTGAAAGCAGGGATTTCTGTGATGCCCTGCTTTGTCAGAGCGGCAACGATGCGAGCGTTGCGCTTCTCAATGATGGCGGCCACGTTCTTGGCAACAAACTCAGTGAGCATCTGCTTGTTGCCGCCGGTAATCTGCTCATACCATTTTTTGCCACCGGCTAGTTCAACGAGACGAGCGCCGCGCTCAAAAACGTCAAGGTCAGCAAACCGGCCATCCTTGCGAGCAGCAGCCAGCTCATCGAAGCGCTCAACTGCCCACTCTGTCTGACGCTCCAGCATCTGGGCGTCTAGCTCGGCGAAGGCTGTCTGGATTTGGTAAAGCATCGTTTTGTCTCCCTTGCTTGTCTGTATACGTAAAATATAGTTACGTTTTACGTCAAGTTCAAGGGATAGTCCCGTTACTCTCGTCGCTTTTTTTGACAATGTTTGGCACCCAACTTGGCACCGAGACAAAAAAGAAGCCACCGAAAGCGTTAACTTTCAGTGGCTTAACACCTTAAAAAATGGTGAGCGCGACAGGATTCGAACCTGACAAAAACTGTGTCAACGGGTCCGACTCTAGCCCTGACGGGCGTTACGGGTCAAGCGGTATTCTCCACACACCGCCACAGACGCCACGGTTGGCACCGGCTTGGCACCGACGGGTGCCAAAACTTTTGGCACCGAGCTACCTAAAGCGACGTGTCTTTTGCATAATGCTTTTGGGTTGTTTCGAGAACTGCTTGCCGGCCTTTTTCGCTTTGCGTTTAGCCTTGGTTGTTGCGGCATATTCTGCCGGCGACAGGGCATCAATCGCAGCTGCTGGCAAGTATCGCTCACCTGTCTCGCTTGATTTTTTGCCAGACTTGGTGCGCCAATCTTGCTTGCCCCATTGCTTCAAGCTGTGCTGTGGATTGTGCATTAGTTTCTATATCCTCCACCCGCAGCCTTATAACGCTTGGCCAGAGCCTGAGCTTTTCGAGCTGACCATTTACCGGCCGCTGTGCCATGCGAGGCTCTTGCCAGAATAGACTTGAACATACGCTTACGCATCCCTGGCTTGGTATAGTTGCCGGCCTTGTTGACCTGGCTTTTTTTCTTAGCCATCAGCGCTTTTTCTTTTTGGCTTTCATAATTTTAGACTGCAGCTTCTTTGGCAGGGTGCGCTGTTTGGCTGTCAATCCACCTTTTTTCATGGCGGCCTTTTTCTTTGGGCGGCCTCTTTGGCTGCCGTATGTACCTGGACCCATTGGCATCTCAATCTCCTTTGGTTAACATTTCCATCTGCGCCTTGCGGCCTT
>Ga0181392_1000821_pt1 | contig 11899 bp, 21 predicted proteins | sample 15SPOviralmetaG_FD_130083 | JGI IMG/M metagenome (GOLD analysis project Ga0181392, IMG submission 130083) | Marine viral communities from the oligotrophic San Pedro Time Series (SPOT) site, San Pedro Channel, CA, USA - 15 SPOT_SRF_2010-09-15 | ecosystem: Environmental > Aquatic > Marine > Strait... | reverse complement strand
GTCATCTGAGCGTCTACTACTTTCATGAACGGTATCGGTCCGGGGGCTTTGTCGCTGATCCCTCTCACGTCTGACCAGTGCCCACCCACACCTCCGCCCTTTACGGAAAGCCACGCTATTTCACCATTATGTTCAATAAGGCTATCAAGAGTGTCCCCCACGTAAGTAAGGAAACAACTAATAGGCAAGCCCCGATTGTTTCGTGCATCGTCAGGTGCGTTTGAAAGCACAGGTGACGCAAACATAAACCAACCTTTCGAAGAATAATCATAAATACGTTGAGCAAAATCAAGATCCCCTGCACAATAGGCCACTGAAGCACGTGCAAAAGCGTGTTGAGGGCTTGTCTCGTGGTCGAACATATAATAATCTTCCATGAGTTTAATCGCTTGTTCACTGAGGCGAGAGTCTCTTTCATAGTCAATCGTTATCCCTAAATAATTTGTCATTCACTTCTCCAGTCTTTTTCTTGTGTGGTTGCCCTTGCAAAACCACAAGGGCGAACCTACTATTTTACCATATCTCTATCAACTTGTCCAGATAGTGTTTGGCTTTTTGAAGGTCTAACTTCCCACCTTTCTCCTGAAACCTCGCCATATATTTGATAACATTACCTAAAATAAATCCTTTAAACTGCTCCTCAGACATCCAACATTCCATTGCGTCCCAAGGCTGTATCTTCTTGGCAGTGTAATGATCACCACCAAGTTGATAATTGCGAGCCATTTCACTCAGGTCACTCATCGGTCTTCCTCGTGTAGATGCTCAAATCTTCTATGTTAAAGGAGTAACCGTAGACACCCTCAAGACACTGTACGACATCCTCTAAGATTTCATTCCACGTCACAGTATCGTCGTATTTATTGTCTAATGTAACAGTTTTACCATACTGACGAAACTCAAACGTCACATATGCTTTGTCGTCTTCATCTTCAAATACACTATCAAATCTACGACTCATCTTCTAAGTCCTCCAAGAAGTAATCTAGTTTATTTTCAATCTTGTCATTAAACCGATCAACCAGTTCCTCTGAGGTGATCTCAAGCACCTCAAGGACACTGATCTCGTCTTGCTGTTTCAAGCGATCACATACGTCGATAAATGTTAGCATACTTTCGCTTCCTTAAGAAGTTTAGTAATCGTGTGGACAGTGTAGTACCGAAAGCCATTCTTGTCCGCCCATTCAGCCATTGTGAACTTAGTGCCATCATGTCGTCTCCTTGCCCTTGGCATTGGGGTGTCTGGGTGATAAAACACAAACACCAGTTCTTCAGATATTAAACTCTTTCGTATGTCTACATACTTTCGTGCTTCTGCAGAGTCCCTGAAGCGACCCTTGGCCTCTATCAGGAAGCCCCCTATTGCAAAATCAGGCTCGTACATCTTGGTCTGTGTGTATGAAATACCTGAAGTGTGGTACTCACATCCCTTAAGAACACCTATGTGCAACTCATACTCAAACCAACTATCGTAGCCCTTAGGCGGCTTGCCCTTGCGTTTCTTTGTACTCACGCATAACCTCCTTGATTACGGAGTCGTAGGACTTAAACCACTCACCTCGACGCTCATGGCAATGCTTATGTTGCTCAAGCATACTATGAATTGCTTTCTCTGCAGTATGGCGATCAGAGAACCATTCTGCGTGTACTAACTCATAATTACGCTTAGGTGCTCCTGTCTGATAGCCCTTGAGTCGGTCTTCCGCATCCACGGCTTTACCAATCTTTTGCCACTCAGGCCATGCGCTGTTGCGAATGATGTAGACTACTCCTTCTTTTGTTTTCTGGTCGATTTCAGTGTGAGACCACGCATCATCTAACCCTTTGTATCTCCCCGGCTTCCAAAGAGGATGGTCTTTACTAATTCGTTTACCGTTGATGTACATACGTTGTGTAGAATCATACTCACGCCAACAGTCTTTACACTCTCCTTGGACACCTTGAGCTTTCGTACTGTTTTTATAATAGTACGATACCGGATGCTCCGTCCCACATTTATTACAGACCTTTGTTTCCATTAGACCTCCTTAAGTTGTAGCTCAGGAACCTTAGGCTCATTAGCAACCTCTGTTAAAAACCTTACACCAGTAGAATAAATAAATCCTCTTAAGGTGGGGTAACAGTGGAACTTGTAACCGCAGTACGAGCAACCCGTAGCGAGCTTTTTGTTTCCAGATTTCCCATCGTCCACGGGCTCGTGACAGAAGGACGGAGGTTCTGGAAGCTCTACCATCTTTTTTACATGGCGTACTCGTTCAGCAATGTCATAGCTAATGGCAGAGTGCACCGGAGCCTGTGTGTCTTCCTCATCATACTCAAGGTAACACAGGTGACCGTTCTGCTTGTCAATAGCAATCCACCCGTACTTAGTGTCACCCTCAGAGTGAGCATAGGCTTTCAATTGAGCCACATAGCCAAAGGGGTCATCATACGCAAGTGTAGCGTCCTTGAACTTCTTGAAACCGTAGGTTGAAGTTGACTTAACGTCAATCAATCGACCATCAACACGAGCGTCCATAGAGCCACGTACACCCTCGACCTCACAGGCTTTCTGTTGGTCTTCCACGGTGTGTCCTGCCATACGAGTCAAGAACAAAATCAGTTCCTCTGTCATATGCCCGTACATGAACTTGATGTAAGTATGCGGCTTGAGTTTCTCCTGAGTGTACTTGTTGGCAGAGTACCAAAGCTGACGATCATTCTTACCAATGGCAGACAGTCGGAGCTTACGCCCATCACGCATACCTTGTGGCTTGAACTCTTTCTTCATGAGGGATTTCATGGCCTCACCAAAGCGTTCAATCTCCGCATCAACATCTACGTCCTTAGGAGTATTACGGTTCTCCATCAAGGCGTAGATATCGTCTACCAGTGTGTAAATTGATTTATCCATCATCTTCTCCCATCATGCAGTCAGTAATCATCTGGTGGCCGATTAGATTAGCGGCTGTATCAAGACGACGAGACTGTAACCGATTACTTTGCTCTAATCGTCGCACAAAGTCCATCAGTTGTTGTACATCTTCAGTACCGATAGTTAGCTCTGATAGACGCTCTTCAAAGTCTTCTATGTTATAGATCAGTGGTCTCATTTCACTCTCCTTACTATTCTAATAGTATAACATATTAATGGGTCTCTGCCCAATTATTTCCAACTTTATATTCACCATCAAGAGGACACTTGAGATCCAATGCTATACCTGCGGCTTTGATGGACTCAACCATCAGATAACCGACCTTGTCAGCATGTTTCTTAGGAGCCTCTATCTGGTACTCGTCGTGGATTGACCCCAAGAGTTTGTACGTCAGACCCCACTTAGGTGCATACTCAGTAAAGATCTGTAGTGCCTTCTTCATTACGACTGCCCCGGCAGACTGTAGCAGACTGTTTAGTGCGGCGTGTTCTGAACGAATCCATATACGACGACCGTCGAGCCCCTTCAGGTAACCACGCTGTGAAGCAATAGAGACCTTCTCACGCACCTCTGCTAGTGCAGGAGTGTTGTCTAGGAATTTCTGTTTGAGTCGCTGTCCGTCCCTAGCACTACCTCCGACAATAGAGCCAATCTTAGCGTCACCCGCACCATACAAAAATGCATAGATAAAGGTCTTGGCTTGTGATCTCTCTGCAAGTCCTGCGGCATTCTGGTTAGCAGTGTGGATGTCACCCTCAAGAATCTCCTTTGTGTACGCAGAATCATTCATGAATGAGGCAAGCATCCTAAGCTCTAGCCCTGAAGCGTCCACACCTACTAGCTTGTGACCTTCTGGCACAATCCAACAGGCACGACACTCGTAACCGTATGGAGCCCCTACGGCAGGAACCTGAGCCATGTTAGGCTTACTGTGCGTCATACGTCCTGTGACTGCTCCGATGGCGTTGATCTGTCCATGTACTCGACCGTCATCCTCGACTGCATCAAGCCACGATTGGACTTGTGCGATCCTCTTACCAACCATGAGATACGCCGCAATAAGCTGAGCCTCAGGTATATCAGTAACAGTCTCCAGTGTCTTTTCGTCGACAATAGCCTGACCAGTCTCCGTAAACTTCTCTGGTTTCCAACCAAATAGCCGAAGATACCTCCCGATCTGCTGTCGAGATCCTAGGTTGAACTCAGGCCAGTCAATGCGAGAGAAGGAACCGTCTACTTGCGTCCAGTCGTCGCCCAAGAATTTGAGTCCCACTGAAGAAAGCGAACCATCTTTCTTGTACTTAGGTACGATCTCTTTAATGAAAGTAGGTAGCGGACGAAATTTTTGATGTACGGCTTCTTCAAGATCATATTGTTTCTCCTTTAGTTCTGCAACAAGGTCTGTTGCCTTACGCTCATCTAAGAGCCACCCGTTTTGGATTTGATGTGTAATTGCACGTTGTACTGAGTGCTCAAGAGTAATGCTGTTATCTCCAAACTCACTAAGAAGCCCACTGAGTTTCTCGTGTAGTCGTTCAGTAACGCTAACGTCTTGCTTACAGTACTCCACCATTTCTGGCGTAAGTGCAGACCAATCATGATAGTCTCCTTTTGGGAAGTTCAGTCTCTCACCCCATGAAGAAAGTGAGTGACCGCCTTCTAGGCTAGGGTTGTACAAACGTGACAGCACTAATGTGTCTGTAACGTCCCCGGTTACACGTACACCTAATAAACGCTCAACAACAGGGATATCGTAGTTAATGATATTGTGTCCTACGTGTTCAGTCACATCAGCAAACAACTCCTCAACCATCTCTTTTGTCGGCATCTCAAGTGTATACATCTTGTCATCTTTAATGGCACATAAGCACCATATGACCGTGGGCTTGAGGCCGTCTGTTTCAATATCCCAAATACAGCGCATTAAAACTCCTCTATATTGTTTGCCTCATGTACGTCTGGTTTTTCCCCACGCTCAAGGCGTCCAGTGAGTCCGTTGTAGTACAGCCAACCTGCAGACCCTGTGATGCCGGTTCGTCGACATTTTACGACCTGCACTTGTGTGCTGTTACGTGCGTACTCGTCTTCAGCCATCTTGTCACGGCTAAGCAGGATCGTATTAAAAGCAATCTGATTAATTGAACCAGAGCCCTTCAGATCGTACTCGTTGACGTTATGTGGATTAGAGATGCTAGGCTTACGCATATGACTAACAACTATAATCGAAACATCGGTCTCCTTGGCGAGCTTGAGCAACCGATCCATGAACTCGTCAACGGTCTCGTTGCTGTTGCTTGTGACTGCCGCCTGTAGCGGGTCAATGATCAACACGTCACACCCATTGCCCTTGACCATCGCACGGAGCTTCATGAACAGTTCATCAGTATCTACCGCACCGTTATGATCCAGTAGCAATATACGTCCGTCTGTGATGATCTCTGAGCGCAGGCGATCAAAGTCAATGTTCCGGCGATCCTCAAGCGACAGATTGTGCCCTGTGTGAATTGTCAAAAGATTCTCAACAGCTTCACCATTAGATGCCTCAAGGAATGCACAGCCAATAGTCTTGGTTGTATTCTTCCAGAAGTGGTAAGTGATCTCGTTGACTAATGTGGTCTTACCAACAGACGTAAGGGCACCGACGACGGTGATCTCTCCTGCGGCAATACCACCATTGAGCATGGAGTTCAGCATACCAAAGCTCTCAGGGAATGGGATGATCTCCTCAGTCCCACGCTTAATAAAGTCACCCCAAGCGTCCTCAAGTGTAATCACCCCAGTCATGCGGTAGGCTCTCGCCTCCCACCATTGAGCCGTGAATGCTCTGACCCTGTTGTTCTTCAGATAATCTGAAGCGTCCTTGAAGTCATTCAGGTTGACAATCTTGGCCTTATTAGGACTCAAAATCTGAGCACAATTTTCAGCGGCTTCATGACCGGCAACGTCATTGTCGAAACAGATGACTACATTCTCAAAGCCCTCAAGCCACTCTAGGTTCTGCTTGAAGTCCTTGACCGCGCCACCGGCACCCTTGGATACAGAGACCACGGGATAGCGTGACCCTAGCATCTCGTAGGCCGCCAGTGCGTCGAGCTCTCCCTCAACGACTGTGACGTAGCGACCACCAGTGTTAAATAACTGCTGACCGAACAGGACATTGGAACGCATATCTCCACGGGTACTAAACTCCTTGGTATCGACGGTGCGAACCTTGGAGCCCGCGAGCTTCCCATCTTTATCGTAGTACGGATAGTATTGCTTAGTAGCGTCACACGTTACACCGTACTTCTTCACTGTCTCCAGTGCGATACGACGATCCGTAATGGCCTGTGGTGAACCGTACATCTCCACGGGCTTTGTATATGTGACAACGTTAGTGGCTTCCACTCCGTCGACCTCCTTAAAATGCGTATGACACGAAAAACAGTAGCCGTGGCCGTCTGAATAAGTGGCGAGAGCATCACTGCTCCCGCACTTATGACATTCAGCATGACCGACGAACTCAGAATTCTCCGTCATCATCGTCAATTGCGACCTCCCCTTTCTCTACGACACGGACAGCCTGTAGATACGGTGCGACACCGTGTACAGGGTGAGGGTTGCCAAGGTTGTACTTGATTCGTACCTTGTCACCATAGCGGACGGATGACTTGCTTACGGGCTCGCCATCGTTATCAATGACAGGGAAGTCCTCAAACTTGGTTGTGAACTTACGCTGTGCTTGGTTCTTGTACATCTTGATCTTGATGCCTTCCTGTTCTAGCTTTTCAGCGTCAGGATCGTCAATAACGATGACAAGAGAGTATTTACCAGTAGACTGGCCGTTGAACACTTCATGTTCGTTAAGGTTCGCAAAAGCGACAGTACCATTAATTACAGACATTATCTGACCTCCTTGGGTTCAGGTGTTGTGATTGGGGTGTCCTGTAAGACAGCCCTTAGCTTTAAAAGACGCTTGCCTGACAATTTAGACAGACAAGCATCATATTGCGGCTCAGGGTCTTCAATCTGATCAAAAACCCTATTCCGTAATTCCATAATCAATATGGACGTTGATATGTTATTCATTCATCGTCCTCCTTTGTGTCTAAAGCACTAGTATAGCACGAATTTAGCTCGCTTTCAAGTTCAATCGAGCGAGAAATCGACCAACACTTAGCACACAGATCATAAAACTCATTGGTTTCGTAGTCCTTCCAAGTTGCTTCATGATCAGTTAGTTCGTCATTACAAGCCTTACAACGCATGGCATTCACCTCAATTAAGACATTTCCAAATAGCGAGTATTATCATGATGATCTTCATTGCCTCAATCATTTTTATTACCAAAGATAACCCAACCAAGTAGGCCACCAAAGACCATTGCAAAGGCCCCTGTGCTCAAAATGAGCAACGCCCAGTCCTCAAATGTTATCGTTTCCATATTTTAATGGCCTCCTCAAGCCGACGGTCATGTAAAGAGCCCGTAGGAGCTACAGAGAGCTCCTGTGAGCGACGTTTGTAATATTCTGATAGTGACCTATTACCCTGCCAATCGAACTCCTCAGCGAGAAAGTTGCACCATCGACTAGCGGACTCAAAAGTGAGCCCTCCAGTCAATAGGTCACGCTCTACAGGTGGGATTTTATTCACTATCACGCTCCTTTTCAAATAGTGCCTCACCCTCTTCATCTATTTGCTGTTGAACTTGATACTCGTTCCACGCCTCGTCGACTGTCGATCCTGTGATCGTCTCGTAGACATCAAACCAGACAGCGTCAGTCTGCTTTTGTTGAGTGATCGCAAAGATCACCTCCTCAATGACCCACTCTAGCTGTGGGTCATACTGTTGGTCATGATCAGTCATCGTCTGCCTCCTTGTTGCAGTCCTCATCGAAAGTGCCTGCATACTCTTGAGCGTACTCAAGGGCCTCAGCAGGTGTTAAGTCGCTCAAGTCAAAAGAATCAAAAAAACGACCATCAGTCAGAAAGTACGCTTTAAATGTGTCGACCTTGTCCCATGTGATCAGACAATGCTCGCCCGTGACCAACGGCTTCCCGTCGGTCTTAGGGTTGTAGTACACGGCGTCGTCGATTGTTTTTCGGTAATCCATATCACACCTCCTCAGTGGGTTATTTGATGGTGCGATTCCACCAGTCCTGAATCCATCGGTCAATGTCTCCATTCATGGAGTGATCCATGACCGTCTCGTCAGCGTCAACGAACAAGTTGACCTGAGCAAAGCCCCGGTAAACCCTGTCGCTGTCGTGGAACCTGAGCACCGGCAGATCATCCAGTGCCTCGACCATGTCCTTGACCTCTTGGTAGCTCGTGGAGTTTTCAACCTCCTGACCTTCCTCAGAGTAAACGTCAATGCTGAAGCCCTGCGAAAGGGCCTCCTTGATGAGTGATTGATATGCTTTCATATATGCTTTCATGCGTCACCTCCTGCCATCTTGTACAAGTCGTCCTGTGAGACTGTCTGAGCCTCGACACCCTGCAACCACTGGTTGATGTGGCGTGAGGTAGTCACCGACCAAAACAGGTCAGTCTTCAGGTACTCGTGGTCGCTGTAGCGCAGAGCCGCCACCGGCGTCTCGTAGCTGAACAGAACCTCACAAGTGTCGAGCTTGATGAGTGTGACGTTGTTCCCTAGCTTCTTGAGTTTCATCATGTGTCTCCTTTGATTGTGAACTCAGTACAGCACCCCAGGCTGAGATGCTGTAGTCAGTCCACACAAGCGACCCTGAGGCCGCCTGTGGGAGCCTGTGACCGTCTTGCACTTGGCCTTACCGGTGATCGGTCAGTGGCGTCGCTACTGTGAGTCAGGGAGCTCGACCCGCTCCGCTATCGGATCGACCCAGAGAGTGAGGGAGACAACACCAACAGGGAGCCAAGCCACCCTGAGGGAATCGCCGCACCTGTCACCTGAGTCGGTAGCCCGACTTGGAGCAGTTGCCACCGACCGGCACACTTGAGGCCAGACGGTTAGTCATTGAGTTGTTAAAGAACTGTTGGAGCCGCTTGGGGCTTCGTCCCTCCGGGGCCGCCGGTCAGGAATGGGTGCACCTTAGGTACTAATCTTTCCGGTGTCAATCGTTATTAGACTAATGTCTAATGCTTTTGGTGAAATTAGTACAAATATTGCACAGATTGTACAAAGATTGACCAGATGCACATTAGTACACTCATGTCAACAAATATTTACAAATTGCCTTGAATTAAATTTGTCAAGTGTTTTCTTTTGAGTGCTTGGGTGGCTCTTGGGGGTACTACACCAATGCACACACTTGCACCCTACAGCTTCACCTTGCACCACTTTGGTGCACCTAGGTGTCGCCTGTGATGCACATATGTGCCCCCTTGTCAACCCTTAGGACACTAATGATTAGCCCCCTAAGGTTCGTCAGCTAAACATTAGGGCCCTAAAGGTTCGCAGGCTAAACATTAGGCCCCTTAGGGGTTCATGAGGGCCGGGGGAGGGCCTGGGTTTTATATATTTGTATATGTACCCGCCCAGATTTGCTAAGGAAACCCTCAGGAAACCCCTAAGAAACCCATAATAATCTAAAGATATCCTTATATAAATAATATCTATTAACTCTATTGATAATTATAACAAAAAAGTATCACAAAAGTGACTCTGAGGGGTTGACAAAAGGGTAAACTTGGGGCACCTTAGGGTTTCTTAAGTATATCTCTTGACTTTTGGTTAATTTTATGGTATAATTATGGTATATACTTAAGACACTTAAGTAAATCGTTAAGTGTTTATTATTAATTACTCTTAAAGTATCACTTAAGTACCCTTAAGTAAGGAAAATACTTATGACAGAAACTAAAAAGATTGGTCGACCTAAAAAAGAGGTTGTCGAGTCTAAAAAACCAACCAAAAGGAATAAAGTTGGTCGACCTCCGGGCGACGCCGCAACCATCAATGAGTACAAAGCAAGGATGTTGGCTTCACCTAAGTCCCGTAAGGTACTCGACAGCATTCTTGATGCGGCTCTGAATGATGATCACAAGAATCAAGCGGCGGCGTGGAAGTTATTAATGGATCGTATGTTGCCTGTAAGCTACTTTGAGAAAGACAAAGAAGGTGGTGGTCGACCTGCAGTGTCTATCACGATTTCAGGAATCGGGGAAGCCAAGGTTACTGAAGAAGACATAATTGACGCAGAGGTGATAGATGAAGAAAGATGAGCTAATTGCAATTGTCAAAGAAGACTTAGTTCGTCATGAAGGCTACGTCACTGAGATTTATTTGTGTTCTGAAGGGTACCCTACCTTTGGTATTGGACACATGGTTACAGAGGACGACATGGAGCACTCATGGCCCGTAGGAACCCCTGTGACTGACGAAAGAATCCTTGATGTCTTTCATAAGGACTGTAGTGTTGCCTATAGTGATGCTTGTGCTCTCGTCTTAAACTTTGCAGGGCAAGCTCCAGACGCACAGCGTGTCTTAGTCAACATGGCATTTAACCTTGGACGTAATCGTTTAGGTAAGTTCAAGAATATGTTACGTTACGTCAACGAAGGTAACTACCTAATGGCCGCTAATGAGATGGTCAATAGTAAATGGTATGAGCAGGTAGGCCGACGCAGTAAAGAGCTTGTCGATATTATGAAAGAGGCTAAGGATACGACACCACGAGGTGATGTTTGAGTACAGAACTCAATGTCGAACTGCTTCCGTGGCAACAGGATGTCTTTGGCAACCCTGTGCGATTCAAAGTTATTGCCGCAGGCAGACGAACGGGTAAATCAAGACTAGCGGCGTGGATGCTTATTATTAACGCCCTACAGACAGAGCGAGGACACGTCTTTTACGTAGCTCCTACTCAAGGGCAAGCACGGGACATTATGTGGAACACCCTGATGGAGTTAGGCAACCCCGTCATCACAGGTAGCCACATTAACAACCTGACAATCAAACTGGTCAACGGTGCTACCATCAGTCTAAAAGGTGCTGACAGACCAGAGACAATGCGTGGTGTATCCCTTAAGTTCCTTGTCATGGACGAATATGCGGATATGAAGCCTAGTGTATGGGAAACCATCCTCCGTCCTGCCCTAGCTGACCAGAAGGGCCAAGCGATGTTCATAGGGACACCTATGGGCCGTAATCATTTTTACGAGTTGTTTCAATATGCGGAAATGTCAGGCGATGAGACTTATAAGGCGTGGCATTTTACGTCTTATGACAACCCACTACTCGACCCAGACGAAATTGATGTCGCTAAAAAGTCAATGTCGTCATACGCTTTCCGACAAGAATTTATGGCTTCTTTTGAAGCATTGGGTTCTGAGATATTTAAAGAAGATTGGGTTAAGTTTTCTGATGATGAACCTGACGTTGGCGATTATTATATTGCAGTCGATCTTGCGGGCTTTGCTGATGTTCAAAGCGCAACAACATCTAAGAACAAAAAGCTCGACCAAACGGCGATAGCAATCGTTAAGGCAAATGAAGAGGGGTGGTGGGTATCGGATATTGTACATGGACGATGGGATATCAAAAAGACCGCCAGAAAAATTTTCGAGGCTGTCGATGCATATCAACCAGTAGCGGTTGGTATAGAAAAAGGAGCCTTAAAGAATGCGGTACTCCCTTACCTTACAGATTTGATGAAGTCAAAACAACGGTTCTTTAGGGTGGAGGAACTAACGCATGGGAACAAAAAGAAAACTGATCGTGTTGTTTGGGCTCTTCAAGGACGCTTTGAACACGGACAGATTACATTAAATGAAGGCGAATGGAACCCTACGTTCCTTGACGAACTTTTTCAGTTTCCAAATGCTTTAGTGCATGATGACTTGGTTGACGCACTTGCATACATTGACCAACTAGCTAAAGTATCGTACTACTACGATTATGAAGAAGACGATTTTGAAATCTTAGACCCTGTGGCAGGATATTAACATGGAATATGAAAACCAATCTATTGACCCAACCTCCCTTGAGTCTTGGGTAATTAATAAATGCGATCAATGGCGTGAC
>Ga0181392_1000820_pt1 | contig 11906 bp, 14 predicted proteins | sample 15SPOviralmetaG_FD_130083 | JGI IMG/M metagenome (GOLD analysis project Ga0181392, IMG submission 130083) | Marine viral communities from the oligotrophic San Pedro Time Series (SPOT) site, San Pedro Channel, CA, USA - 15 SPOT_SRF_2010-09-15 | ecosystem: Environmental > Aquatic > Marine > Strait... | reverse complement strand
TTGGACAAGGCCCCCCATTTCTATTTTCTACTGGACTTTTTGGAACAATGCCTTCATTATTTTATGGTGATTTTCTTAATTTATTAAAAAAAAATATTACTATTGTTACTATTGATGGATTTAGTCCCATTACAGAAGATACTATAGGTGAAGTATGTCAAGCATTAAATGTAGATAAAATTGGATATTTGGGACATTCATCATTTTTTCCCGAAGTTTTAAATAATAATGTTTTTGAAAAAGCGATTTTATTGGATCCAATTAATTTGCCTTGGTTAAGTTTTGATGGATTAAGTAATACAATAATTAATGTAAATTATCCCATTCTTATTGTTAAATCTGGAAAACTTTATAGTGGTTCAAAAACTTTACCAGAATGGCAAGATCCAGAATTTAAATGTGCTATTGAAGATATTACTTATGATGATGTTGGACATCCAGATATATTAGATGATTTTTGGGCAAATATTGCAAAACCTATTGGAATTTGGGAAATGGCTGAAGGTGAAAAAATGAATTATAGTAATTGGAAATTTAATGTAAATACTGAAATACCAAAAATCCGTAAAACATATAGAAAAAACATTGCTGAAAAAATTAGTGAATTTATTTTTTAATATTTTTAATATATAATGAAGACTAAAAGAAGAAAAAAATATAATAAAAAAAGTTATAATAAAAAAACTTTTAGAAAAAATTTTAATAAGAAAAAGTTTAAAAAAAAAAGTTATAGAAAAAGTTATAGAAGAATAAGAAATAAAATATATATTGGTGGTGCTAAAGTTAGAATAAACTTTGAACTAATAATATCTTTTCTTACAGAAAACATAAATGCTGCTCAAAGAAATACAGATTTAAACAAATATTATGAACATGATTATGTTAATAGGGCAATAACAAAAATTAATAATTTTATAAGAAATTTACCAACATATATAAGTGAAGCTACAAATCCTGTTAATAGACCATATATTTTAGAAAATAGTGTTGAATTTGGAGAAACTATGCTTGCAACCGAACGATTAAACATGGAAGAAATAAAATTTTTTAAATCACCTCATGATGTTAATATAATACAAAAATTAAATGAATTAATAAATTTACTTGAAGAAGATAAAAGAGATATCATTAATTCTACAATAATATTTTTGTTTTGTAATATTAATGACAAAGATCTTCAAAAAGCTCTTAATAAAATAAAGTATTATCATGAAAAAATGCAAACATATGTCGATGATTTTATATATATATGTAAACTTGTTATTATAAAACATTTTTATTATAATATTAGAAACAATTGTGCTACATTAAATCAAAGTAATATTGATTTTAATAAAACTCTAAGAGAGATTTTTGATTTAAATAGTATAATTATTAATTTCTTAAAGTTTAATTATAGAGAAAATAGCGAATACAAATACTTAAATACTATTATTGAATTAACTACATTATTTGATTCTAAAAATATTTTAATTAACTATATATTCAGTGAGGATGACACAATTATTTTAAATGAAAACAATAATATAGATAACACTATCGAATTTCTTAGACGTTACGAAGAAAAAACTCTTATACGGTATAAATGTGATTATATTATATATCGTATAATAAGAATAAGAATACCATCAGACTCCACGCCAAAACCTTTTCCTGAAATTATTGACAATTTACAAAATACAATATTTACACGCATAAATTTAAAAACTTTACTTGGAGATCCAAATAATATTTCACAATTATTTGATGGTAGCATTATACTTAATTTAAATGTAGGCCAAGAAACAATAAGATGTGCCTATTATTATAAATCATTAATATATCTTATAAATTTGTTTATTAAAGATAATTATTATGATTTTATGGTTAAATATCAATTTGAATATAAAAAAGGAGGAAATTTATCAAAACTAAGATCTTTAAGAAGAGATCTAAATAATTTAGAAAAAGAAAAAGAAAGACGAAAAAGTGTAAAACAAATAGTAATTAATGGAATTGAAGAAAAAAAAAATTCAGTGATTGAAGAATATCAAAAATTTGAAAGAGACGTAAATCAAAAAATAAGAGAAATACAGGCGGAAATTGAAAGTTTGAATAAAGAAGAAATAGGAAGGAGCAACATATTAAACGCCAAAAAAGATATTATGCTAGAATTATTATATATAATAGATGCTTACAATTTTTTTAAGCATCATGATAACCCAAGTTATAATAGTAGACTACAGTCATGGCAAGATGATAAAGTGGAAAAAATAAATTTAAAAATACGCGATGAAGATGAGTCTAAAGATTAAAGCAATGATTTATAGTAATGTCTCTCCAAAAATACTCACCGAAGCGCCATAATACATTTCTAATAAATTTAAATATTAACAAATTTTTTATCCCAATAAACACTTAATAAAGATGCATATGCATAATTCAAATTAAATCATATAGCTTAATGTAATAATTTCTTCTAAAAATGATTCATCTTTTGTTGGAACAATATTTAGCAATAGTTTAGGTTTATTATCTTCATAACTACGTGTAAAAGAATAATAAATATTTGCCAAAATAGTTTTTTGACTACTATAATCTTCAAATATTGCTTTAGATTCAATATTATAATTTAATAGCAAGATTATAGAACCAAAAACTTAAGAAATATGTAAATACTTAATGCAAATGAAATCATATAACATATATCTACTAGTTCTTCACTAAATGTTTTATCATTTCCAAATGTTGGTAATATTGTTAATAAAAGTTTTGCTTCTTTTGTTATATTATCACAATTAAAGGAATAATAAAAATCTGCTAATTTAATACTATTTGCACCACTATTATAATATTTATAAATTCCATTTGGATAAATATTTATATTTTCATTATAATCTAAACCATATTCTTTTAATACTACAAAATCATTTGGAATACTATAGGTATTACAATATTTTTTATTAATACCATGATCAATACATTTAACTTGATGTTTTTTAAAATGTAATATATTAAAATTACATTCATTATTAATTACATTTTCACGAATATTTGCTGGATAATATGAAAAACTCAAAAGCATATATGAAACCATTTTAAGTATTAGTTATGTATTATAATTATTATTATAATTATTATTATAATTATAAAAATAATATCAATTTTTTATAATCTAAAAAGTTATTATAAAATTGATATTATTTATAATTAAATTCATTAATGTAAAAACTATATTATCTTTTATTAATATAAAAAATAATATAGTTTATGAAAAGCGTAACTTTTTCAAACAATGAAATAAAAGTTTATCAAAATAGTTGTATTAAAATTAAACAAGAAACTTTATTACAATCTTTTAACCATGAATTTAAAGAAATTTGTTGCTTAATAGAATTATTTAATAAAGGAGAAGAAGAAAATTTTGAAAAAATAGATAAGATGGGAAAAAAGCTTGAAAATTATACTTTATATTTTGAAGGAAAAATTAAAGAATTAAATCGTTTAATAAAAAATACAAACAATAGAATAAAATATAATATAGAAAGATGTGTTTAGTTACTATTAATTTCTTAAAAAGGGTTTTGTAGAATGACTTTCATGCATTTCTATTTTTTTTATTTTTATATTTTTACTATTATTTTTTTCATTAATTTTAGTATTATTTATTGCATTTAATGAAACAATATTATTGTTTGTTAATTGATTATATTTTATATTGTTTATTTTTTTTACAACAAAAGTAAACAAATTTTTATTACTAAAATTTACCATTGTTATATATTAATTAAATAATCTAATATATAAAAATTTTTAATATTTAAATTATTTAGTTATATATAATGAAAAGAAATAGTACTAAAAAAAAAGGAAAAGGTTTATCAGATATTCAAAAAGAATTAGCTAAAATTGAAATTTTATTAAAAGCTCGTGCGCAAAAAAATGAAGATTTTTATAGTAGTCAAAAAGAAAAACAAATTTTAGAAAAAGCAAATTTAGAAAAAGAAAAATTTGGACAAGATACAAGAGCTGTAGAATTATTAAAAAATAGAGAAAAAAAATTATTAGAACAAGTTAGAAATAATCCAAATGCTTTAATTGGAAATAATTTAAAAAAAGAAATGGCTAATTTAAGAAGAGCAAAAACAAATGCTATTAAAGCGAATCCTTTAGTTGAACCCCAAAAATCTCCTAAAAAATCTCCTAAAAAACCAGCTAAAAAACCTGCAAATAAAACAGCAAAAAAAGAAAAAAAACCTAAAAAATAAAAAATTTTAATAATTGATAATTATTATTATTTAATAAATATAAATAATTATTAATAATATTATTAACTAACGCTTTAATGAGTTATAGTTTGGTAATTGTAGAATCACCTGCTAAATGTGAAAAAATAGAGAAATTTTTGGGTTCAGGTTATAAAGTATTAGGTTCATATGGTCATATTACACATTTGTCTAATTTAAAACAAATTGAGTTTGAAAATAATTATAAGCCAAATTTTGAAATTATTGAATCAAAACAAGCACAAATTAATAAACTGAAAAAAGCAATACAAAATGCTAAAGAGGTTATTTTAGCCACAGATGATGATCGTGAAGGCGAAGCCATTGCTTGGCATATTGCACAAGTTTTTAAACTTGATATTCAAAATACAAAACGTATTATTTTTCATGAAATTACTGAACGAGCAATAAAAAATGCTATTTCTAATCCTACAATAATTAATATGAATAATGTTTATGCCCAACAAGGTCGTCAAATTCTTGATTTAATTGTTGGATTCAAAATCACACCATTATTATGGAAGCATATTGTATCCAATACAAAAAATTCACTTAGTGCAGGAAGATGTCAAAGTCCTGCATTACGTTTAGTATATGATAACTATAAAGAAATTCAAGAATCACCTGGAAAATTAAGTTTTAATACTAATGGATTTTTCACAAGTAAAAATATTTCATTTGCACTCAATTCAAATCATCTATCACACGAAGACATAAAAGAATTTTTAGAACTATCAAAAACTTTTGATCATAAATTTTCAAAAGCAAAAGAAAAGGAATTAATAAAAACTCCTCCACAACCTTTTACCACTTCTGTATTACAACAAAGTGCAAATAATAATTTACATATTTCACCAAAAGAAACTATGGCACTTGCACAAAAATTATATGAAGGTGGTTATATTACTTATATGAGAACAGATAGTAAAGTTTATAGTGAAGATTTTGTTAATGAAACAAAAGATTATATAACTAATAAATATAGTTCCAATTATATTAATGGATCAATAGAAAAATTAATTCAAACTAAAGATAAACCACGAGATATTAGTGATCCTGAAGTTGAAAAAAAAAGTAAATCTAAAAGTAAATCCAAAAAAGAAAAAGAAAAAGAAAAAGAAAAAGAAGGTTCTTTAGCTCAAGAAGCACATGAAGCAATTAGACCTACACATATTAATGTAGAGTCTTTACCAGAAGATGAAGATGTTTTTACTGCAAAACATAGAAAATTATATAAATTAATTTGGTCAAATACATTAGAAAGTTTAATGGCAAATGCTATTTATAATAGTTTAATGTTAAATATTTGTGCTCCACAAAATTTAATTTATAAATATAGTGCTGAAGAAAATATATTTCCTGGTTGGAAAATAGTTAATGGAGTAGAAGAAGAAAAATATTATAATTTCTTGAAAACATTAAAAGAAGGTTCTATTAATTATAAGAAAATTTTCAGTAAGCAAACATTAAAAGATTTAAAATCACATTATAATGAAGCAAAACTAGTTCAATTATTAGAACAAAGGGGTATTGGTCGTCCTTCAACATTTTCATCACTTATTGATAAAATCCAAGAACGTAATTATGTAAATCGTGAAAATGTTGAAGGAAAAAAACTAACAATTATTGATTATGTATTGGAACAAGGGAAAGATGATATTATTTTGGAAAAAGGTGAAAAAACATTTGGTAATGAAAAAAATAAGTTAGTAATTACACAACTTGGTATATTTGTAATTGAATTTTTAATTAAATATTTTAATTCATTATTTGATTATGATTATACTAAAGTAATGGAAGATGAGCTAGATGTAATTGCAAAAGGAAATAAAAATTATTATGATTTATGTAAAGAATGTGATACTTTTATTGAAGATTTGATTAAAAATAATAGTTTAAGTTTAACAACTTCTAATGGTGATAGTAATATTGAAAAAATAAATATTGCAATAGATGAAAAACATACTTATTTAATTGGTAAAAATGGACCAACTATTAAATATAAAAAAGAAGATGGTTCAGCTGGATTTTATGGTGTTAAAAAAGATATTATTATTGAAAAATTAAAAGCAGGAGAATATAAATTAGAAGAAATTATTGTTTCTGCAGAAGATAACAATAAAATTTTGGGGGAATATAAAGGTAATAATTTATATTTAAAATATGGAAAATATGGTTATTATTTAGAATGTGGTGAATTAAAAAAATCATTAACTTATACAAAAATAAATGTGCCCATTAAAAATATAGGTTATGATGATGCAGTAAATATTTTGGAAAATAGTGAAGCAAATGCTAATTCATTGGTTCGTAAAATAGATGAAGCATTATCTATACGTAAGGGTAAATATGGTGATTATATATTTTATAAAACAGAAAAAATGAAAAAACCACAATTTTTGAAACTTAATGGATTTAATGATGATTATAAAAATTGTAGTTTATCAAATATTCGTTCTTGGATTAAGGAAAAATATGAAGTTTGATATTAACAAAAACGCCTATACTTATTTATTCTAAATGATCTTGGTGCTAATTCAGGAACAATATCTTTTTTAATATTATAATTAGGATCAAATTCTTTATTATATGCTGTAAAATAATCATCATCAAATTTATTGATTTCACTCCAACTAGAATGTTCAGGTAATTCTCGTTGTTTTGCACTATTTTTCCTTAATAAATCACTTTGATAAAAACTAACTTGTTGCCAAGTATCACATTGAGGAAATCCACAATTGCTTGCATAATTACGAATAATTGTTAATTCTTCTGGAGTTATTACTTTTTTTGGAATGTTATTAATATTGTTATTAACATTATTATTAACATTATTGTTCATTTTATATATTATATATAAAATTTTAAATGTTATGGTAAATAATATTGTTTTAAACATAATTTAAAACAATATTAAATATAATATTTTATATCAATTTTATTAATTATTACAGATTGATTATTGCTTATTACTAAATGCATAAAAGTTATAACCTAAACTTAATAATAAAATTATTAAAGCACTAAATATTGTAAATTTTTTTTCCATATTTATAATACTATATATACTATATAATAATATTATAAAATTGATATAAAAAATAATATAAAATTTAACTATTTATATACATTTATAAATACTGAATATGTTTATTTATGCGTTATGTTATAGTTATTTTGTAAATATTATTAATATGCCTTTTGATGGTGGTGCAAATATTCGCGGTTCTAATAAAGCATTTGAAGTAATTAAAAATGATTTAGATTTTATTAAAAATGAAAAAACATATAATTTAGATGTAAGCAAAGGACATCATAGAGAAATATTTTCAAAAGGTTTTATGGCTTGTTGGAATAGTTTAAATAAAAATAATTTACCATTACTAATTGGTGGAGATCATAGTTGTGCAATTAGTAGTATTTATGCAAGTAATGAACATGCTTTAATGAATAATGAACGTTTAGGTGTTTTATGGTGTGATGCACATGCTGATTTTAATACTATTGAAACAAGTCCAAGTGGAAATATTCATGGTGTTCCTGTATCAGTATTATGTGGTCATAGTCTTCCACTATTAAGTTATGGAAAATATTTATCTTGTGATCAGTTTATGTATTATGGTATTAGAGATTTAGATACTATGGAATTTCAACGTTTTCAAAATTATAATATGAAATTTATAGATTATAATGCATTAGTTGAACATCAATTACTTGAATTACAAAATTGGATGTCTCAATATGATAAGATTCATTTAAGTTTTGATATGGATTGTTTTGATCCATTTGATTTTAATGGTGTAAATACTCCAGTTGAAACAGGTCCCAAAAAAGAAGATATTTTATATATTGTAAATGCAGTAAAAGAATCAAATAAATTAAAATCAATGGATTTGGTTGAATACAATCCAAAATTTGGAAATAATACACAAGTTATTATTGAATTATTAAAAACTGTTTTTGAATTTGAATAAAATCTTAAATAAATATATATAAATAAAATAATGGAGTATGTATTTTTATTATTAAACATATTAACAATTATAATTTGTGGTTTTTTTTTAAATATAGATATAAATATTTATGAAAAATTATTAATAATTATATCAATAATATTTCAAATAATAGTAATATTATGTATGTTATTTAAAATAAATAGTATAATAAAACATATTGATAAAATATTTGTAATAACTATTGTTTTGGGTATTTTAATAATTAAAAATTATTATTTAAATTTTTTTATCTTAATTTTATTATTTATAACACTTTTAACTCGTTATTATTTTAATAGATGTTTATTTTTTTGTAAAGAAAATAATTATATAAAGGATATAAGAGCTGATTTATGTTTTTATATTTTATTTGCAATTTATTTAATTAAGCTATTAAATATAAGTTAATTTTTAATCATTTTTATCCCCATGTTCAATATAAATTATTTTTTCATAATTATTATTATTGTTAATTTTAATTTTTTTATTTTTTTTAATAATATTATTTATTTTTTGACTAATCCAAAAAATATGTAATCCACTATCTGCTAACATTAAAATAAATAAAAATTTACTTTTTGTATATGATTTAATAACCATAATTGGTAATGTTGTACAACGAATACTTAAGAATGTTACAACAAACATTTTATCACAAAAATCTTTGTAAAAATTCAAATATTTAAGATTTAAAAATATTGTACTAATTTCATGACAAATTAAATATAATGATAATATACCATAAAATTTATAATATAATACTGTTAAACCACCACACATACATAAAGAATGATGAATTATAAAACTTTTACTACTATATATTTCTTTATTAAAAAAATCATAACTAAAATATATTAAGCATATTAATATACATTTTTCAGCAAGACTATTATATTCTTCGATATTATTTAATGCTTCTAATGTATAATAGTGTTTATTTATTATTTCATAACTACTATAACTTGAAACTAACGTTGTAAAAAATAATCTACTATAATAAGTATTTTTTGTAATATATTCAATTAATATATATATTGGAAGAAAACTATATACATCATAATAAAACATTATAATTATTTTTTATTTATATTTGTAATAAATTTTTAAATAATTTCTTAAATATATTTAAATAAATTTTATTAATATTATTAGCAATTATGCAACATAATATTAATGGTTTAATGGATAGTGTTAAAATGATGTTTTTAATGAATGCAAGAGAAAATGATATATACAATAATATGTCTATGTTATTGTTTATGACCTTTTTAACATTTATATTAAATAATGATACTTGTTATTATGAAGCGGAGAGATTTATAAAAAATATTTTAGTTTTTTTTAATGTTTTTAGACCGAAATATAATAGTATTACATTAGAGGGAAAAATATGTATGAAAGTAAGTGGGTATATTACAAAAACAGATAATTTATTTAGTAATCGTTTTAATGCATTTTGGCATTATATTTCACAAAATAATTTAAATAATCCAACTATTTATTCTCTCAAAGAATATGCATATAGTTCAAATATTTATGATGATTTTGGTGATCCTAAAAATTATAGATCAAAAAGAAAATATAATGATAATAATGATGATTCAGATGATGAAACAAATGAATTATTAAATAAAAACAAAGATATTTTTATAGTTGATCAAACTTCACATTTTAAAATCAATAAAGATATTTTTTGTAAAGTTACTAAAGATTATCATGATAAAGGTGATGACAAGCGTCAAACTCAATATGAAATGGAAAATATTAATATTGAGATTTATAGTTATACTTTATCATTATATGATATAAATAAATTTTTAGATAAATTAGAAGAAGAATATAGTGAATCATTAGAAAAATATAGAAATAATAAAAAATATATTTATACACTTGTAGGTGCGAATGATTCAAATAATAATTTTGATAATGTAATTTGTAAATGGGAAGAATGTGAATTTGTCAGCACAAGACGTTTTGATAATTTATTTTTTGAGCATAAAAAATTATTGATTAATAAATTAGATTTTTTTGTTAATAATAAAAAATATTATGAACGCGAAGGACATCCTTATACATTTGGTATCGGATTACATGGTCCTCCTGGAACAGGTAAAACAAGTATAATTAAATGTATAGCAAATCGTCTAAATACACATATTATTGTTATTCCTTTGAACAAGATTAAAACACAACGTGAATTTAGTGAATATTTTTTTGAAAATTATTATACCCGAAATAATAGAAAGAAAATAGATTTTAAAGATAAAATAATTGTATTTGAAGATATTGATTGTATGAGTGATATTGTTAAAAAAAGACATAATAATAATTATAATAATAGTAATAATAATAGTAATAATAATAATAATAATAATAAAATAGATTCAAAAAGTGATACTGATTCAGGTGAATTTATTGAAGATAGAGATATTAATAATAATATGGAAAAAACATTAAAACTACAGAATCAACTTTTAAATAAAATTGCAAAAAAAGTAGATGATGATCATGAAGAGACTACTATTGTTGATTTTAATAAATCAAATGATGATAAAATTACTTTATCATTTATTTTAAATATTATAGATGGTATACGTGAAACTCCTGGTAGAATTTTAATTATTACAAGCAATAACTATGAATCATTAGATCCAGCATTAGTAAGACCAGGTAGAATAGATATGACACTTGAAATGAAAAATGCAACAATTGATACAATAAAAGAAATGTATAATCATTATTATTGTGGAATAATTCCTTTAGATGTTGAAGAAAAATTGAGAGATTATGTAATAAGTCCAGCTAAATTAGTAAATTTAAGATTTGAAAACAAAACAGGTCAAGATTTTCTCTCAAATCTAGTAAAAGAATTTGATTAATTATTAATGGAATAGTTTTGGACCTGTTGTTTGGTTATTATTTAAAATATCAAAATAATCAATATTTTCTAATAAATAATAAATTTGTGAATTAGAATTAAATTTTATACGTTCTCCCCAATTTTTTTTCAATATTTTATATTTAATATTATTAATTTTTCTTTTATATTCTAAATTAACATTTTGTAAACAAATATTATGTAATTTATGATAAATAATATCTCTAATATCATTTGGTAATAAATCAAATCTAGATATCATTATATATTATGTAACTAATATATTTTTTACAAAAATTTTATATTATTATAATAAATATAATAATATAATAATATAATAATATAATAGTATATGGTTTATAATTTTTATGGTTTAAAATATTTTATATATAATATTACAAAAAATAATATAAAATATTTGGAACTTCCAGAAGATGTTAGAAAATTAATATGGAAATTTGCACATACTAATCCTTTATTAAAATGTTATATTTGTGATAATGTTTTAATTAATTTAGAAATAAATATTTTGGATAATATACAAAATGAGAATTTTTGTATATTAAATGGTATAACTAGATGCAATAGTTGTTAATAGTTGTTAAATAAGTTGAATTATTATAAAAAAATAATAATAATAAAAAGAATAATAATATTTTAAAAATAATTAATATTATTATTTATTATAACATTTATTAAATAGTTATGCTAATGTTAAAATTAAATGATGATTTAATAAGAGCTATTGGTCTTATACTTGATTTTGAT
>Ga0181392_1000816_pt1 | contig 11927 bp, 13 predicted proteins | sample 15SPOviralmetaG_FD_130083 | JGI IMG/M metagenome (GOLD analysis project Ga0181392, IMG submission 130083) | Marine viral communities from the oligotrophic San Pedro Time Series (SPOT) site, San Pedro Channel, CA, USA - 15 SPOT_SRF_2010-09-15 | ecosystem: Environmental > Aquatic > Marine > Strait... | reverse complement strand
TCATGAACTACACTCTCAAGCAACTTCAAGACCGTGTATCAAGTATGATCAAAGAATTGGGAGAAGATGCAGAGTGTGGCGCATGGATTTATACCAAGAATGATTGTCATTTGAAGGATGAAAATGGTGAGATTGATTATGATAACAACATAGAAGATCCTGAGTTGGTTAGACGTATCTTTGATGATGTAGGAAACATTGATTACATCTATCAGGTGATTCAAGAGAGTGTGGATGAAGTCGTAGAAGAGCAATGGATGGCATATCAACACGAGTTAGTGTAAGGCACTAAGTGTCACAAACCAGTCGGCTGCCGACCAGTTGGATAGGTGTCACACGAAATGGGCACAGGGGCGGAAACCGTGTATTGTAGACACATGAACAAAACACCTTTCCTCGATCCCTGCACCATTGCTATGAGAGCAGACATGAATCAACTCAAAGAAGAGATCAAATCAGACCTTGCAAACTACATGCTGGAGATGATGCCTCCCCTCGACATGTGTGTTGATTTTGTATGTGATCGTTTCGGTCTTGATTGTAGTGATGAGTTGGTAGATTTCGTTGCTGATTGTCACGATGAGTTCTTCGGTAACTGACACTAACCTCTCTGTTCTTCATTAACACAAACTCATGCGTATTTGTCTTTCTGCCATTGTTATTTTGTTGGGTGCCAATCTTCTCATCGATCTATTAGATTCTGATATGATGGAAGTCATCAACGAAAGAAACGAAACGATTCAAAGACAAATTGATGCAATGTGAGGCACTAAGTGTCACAAACTGGTCGGCTGCCTGACCAGTTGGATAAGTGGCACACAAAAGACGCACGGCGCTCAAAATGCCCTATTGTACTTTCAGATCAAACAACGACACCAAACATGCGTAAGATCGAAACCCAGATGGTCGCAGCAATCCAGAACGACGAGCGTTGGTCATCTGCTAACACGACGGTCATCCCTGGTTGGGAGGGAACCTCTGACGTGTATCTCCACGGTAGCAGAATTGCCACGATCGGTCAAGATTGGATGCAATTGTTTGACGGTGGGTATCAATCAAAGACAACTAAGTCACGATTGAATGCATTACTTTCTGCGTTCGGAATGGACGGTGAGTATGTTTTTCAAAAGAACTTTCAGTGGTTTGTAAACTATCAGGGATCACCGATTCCTTTCTTTGACGGTATGCGGTTGGCATAGTGGCACAATGCCGCTTGATTTTTCCCCTCTGACCTGCCATACTAAGACCATGCAAAACAAGCACATCGAACACCCCGAAGACCTGATTCTCACGGGGGACCTGACCGTTCTGGATCTGCTGAGGACAGAGGGGCACCTAAGCGTCAAGATGGACGGCGCTCCTGCCATCGTATGGGGCACCAACCCCGCGACGGGTAACTTCTTTGTTGGCACCAAATCCGTGTTTAACAAAGTAAAAATCAAAATCAACGAATCTCACAATGACATCGATCAGAATCATAAGGGGGCAGTTGCAGACATTTTGCACGCTTGTTTTGATTGGTTGCCTCGTCAACGCGGGAATGGAATTTATCAGGGTGATTTCATCGGATTCGGTGGCACAGATGAATATACACCAAACACAATCACGTATCAGTTCGATGACATTGTAGAAGAAAAAATAATTGTTGCACCCCATACGTATTACACAGCAGAGAGTGACTTAAGGGATGCAATTGCACACCCGATGAAGTTCATCATCACAAACACATCTTACTGTAAGTTTGTGACACCCAGAGCAACGATTGCCTCTGGTTATTATGACGATGGATTGAAGAGATTCCATGACTTAGACGACGTAATCGCTTTCGCTAAGGTGATGGCACAGAACATTGAGTTTGTATCAGATAAGGAAGCAAAGTTAATTAAGCAGGAACTTAACTCATGCATCCGTGAGAATCGTCCCGTGATTGCTTCGACCTTTATGAATGAGAATCTCATCAGTTTCTGGTTGTTAGTTAAGTCCATTAAAGAGGATGCAATATATCTCTGCCGTAATGATGGTCCTAAGGCATACATCGGACAGACTCCAATCGGTGGTGAGGGTTATGTCTACTCCAATGAGTTTGGTACAGTTAAACTGGTTAATCGTGAGCAGTTCAGTTATGCAAACTTCAGCAACGCTAAGTTTCAACAAAGCGTGTGACGGTCAGCGAACTGGTCCAAAGGGGGTAGACGGACCCTCTCTATGGACTATTATAAGAAAGAACACAACACAGGACACAGCATGAACGGTTGGGCAAACTACGAAACTTGGAACGCTTCCCTCTGGATCGGTAACGATGAGTTCCTTTACAACACCGCTCGCGCTTGCGTTCAGTTTGCCGAAGGCGAATCACCCTGGACTAAGTTCGTTCGCTGTATGACTGACGGACAGATCGGTCGTTTTCTGGGTGCCACTGGCGACGGCGTTCGTTGGGACAACCCTGCCATCGATGCCGATGAGATGGCGGAAATGATGGCGGAACTCTGAGGGGATCCCCCCCTTTCCGTGCTACAATACACCCAAGCGAATCACCCCAATGGCAAAAGCAATCGGCAACACCCGCAGCAGCGACACCAACGTCAAAGGACAGGCGTTACGTGCTAGCAGTGGCGGCGGGATGACTTTCACCAAAGCACGCGGACTAGGTGCTTCTATGGTGGCAGACTTAGACGGAACCGTTAAGCGTGCCAAGGCACAGCATCGCGCCGACCGCATTGCTGCCGCCCGTGATCGTTTGTTGAACCGACAGGGTCACTCACACCTTGCCTGCCGTTACTGACCCCGATCGTTCGTGACAGCAGCAGTGCCCCCCGTCCTTGGGGGTGCCCCCCCTGCGGCGCGTGATGCCCCCCGTATATAAAAACGCCTAACTTCCCTAATCTATAAAGTGTTACGTAAGCGAGCTAAATTTACAGAGGGTATCAAAAAAATTTTTCGCTATATAAAATCATGGTGAAGGTTTACGTATATGCAAAAAAACTCCGGAGAAAATATTACCACTATAGAAGTCGATCCAGTAACAGGTGAGTATGTTGCACTAGTGCCCGAATGGATCATCTCAGAGTATGGTTGGTATGAGGGCACTCAACTCAATATGGAAGTTGATGGTGACAGTATCGTAATTACCGAACTAACTGATTGACTTCAAGGTAAATTACTAGTATAATTACTAGTGAATCGATTCAAATTCAAACTTGACCTAATTATGTCTAAAGGATTTACAGTAAAGGCAAAAACGCCAGTTAAAGAGAAAGCACCCGAATGGGATTATGAATATGCAAAAGAACTTGTAAAGGGTAAGAGTATAGTATTTTGTTTACCTGGCCGCGGAGTATCTTATACGTATCTGAAGAACTTTGTGCAACTTTGTTTTGATCTTGTTCAGTCAGGAGCAAGTATTCAGATCTCACAAGATTATAGTTCCATGGTGAACTTTGCACGTTGTAAGTGTTTAGGTGCAAATGTTCTTCGTGGTCCTGATCAGATTCCATGGGATGGAAAACTAAAATATGATTATCAGTTATGGATTGATAGTGATATTGTGTTTAACTCAGAGAAGTTCTGGCAACTTGTATTAATGGAAAAAGATATTGCAAGTGGATGGTATTGTACCGAAGATGGTCAAACCACATCTGTTGCACATTGGATGGACGAGGATGACTTCCGTAGTAATGGTGGAGTTATGAATCATGAAACACTTGAAAGTATTGCAAAGCGTCGTAAACCATTCACGGTAGACTATGCAGGATTTGGATGGCTTCTAATTAAAAACGGAGTTTTTGAAGATGAAGGTATCAAATACCCATGGTTTGCTCCGAAGATGCAAGTATTCGAATCTGGAGAGGTGCAGGATATGTGTGGAGAGGATGTATCATTCTGTCTCGATGCAATCGCAGCAGGTTTTGAGATTTGGTGTGATCCTCGTATCAGAGTCGGGCACGAAAAAACTCGTGTTATCTGATGGATCGTTATACGGTCATACGTAACGGCAAGGTTCTCTTTGAGGGTCTCTCGGAAGAGGACTACATGAATCTTATGGAGGACTTTGCTGCCGAATATTATAAAACTGGTAAACCCAAAGCGGGTGAAGTTGAAACACACATTATTGGAGAAACTGATCAATGGCAAAAGCGAAAACAGGTCTGAATAAAAGTGGTTATGCCACTGGGACACCCAAAAAAACTCGTCAGGGTAGTGGTAATGGAACAAAATATGCCGCGTCGTCTCGTAATAGTGCTAGAAAAGCATATCGTGGACAAGGACGTTAACATATAGATAACGTTATAGACAAATAATTGTATGGCATGTTTGATTGCAAATCTTCCATCGATGGAAGTATGGGTTCGTAAAGAATATCTTACTGATCATCAATCTGGTCATGGGGAATTTGTTAAAGGCGTTTGGGTATCGGTTAAATCGATTCCTGGGCGTGCTTTTTATTTTGAAACCTACTTACCAGAATATGCGGCAATGTATGACAAATTGCCTATAAGTGCCTTTGTAGCAGATCCTGAGACACCTTCTCCTGATATGAACCTACCAAACCTACAGTTTTGGAACTGTATGGACTATGGTGTGGTATCAGTCGATAAGAAATTCATTGGTTCGATGGATTTTGAGTGTTATACACGGGACTTTGGTAATGTAAAGGGCACTTATGTCTGCACAATTGATAACTATCATCATGATCCAGACTATGTTGATTGGGCTACTAGTGAGAATCCTGCCGAACACAAGTCTCATAACCTAATTGAACTTGAAAATGGGCAGTATGCACTGTATCCAAACAATAGATTACGTATTTTTGATAATAGTTTGACACCTGTCGAACCAAAAATGCCTGATTTTAAGGTTTCAACTCAATATTATCAAGTTGAAAATGGATTTGAACGACTTGGAATGGGACGTGAGGACGAATATTTCTGGAAAACTTCTAAAGAACGCGAAGAAGAAGAGGAAAATAAATAGAAGTATAGAATATTAATGAACATTTCATGAACATAAGGAGACATCATGGGTAATTCACCTGTCGATAGAAATTCTAACTATATGAGAGAGATGTGGGGAACCACAAAACTCGTTACTGACTACTATCAAAATGAAAAAATGACCTCAGAACACGATTTCCTAGATAATTTGGCAAATCATCAACATCAAAAGATGCTTCGTGAGATTTCAAATGATGATATCACTCCAAAAAAACGTGATACTGTGAATCAAGAGGACCTTTATGAGAAAATAGAAGATAATACAGAATTATTCTGAATAGGGTATAAATAAAATTAAATAAAGTCTCAATATTATCGTGGTTCAGAGGATATCCAGAGCATTTAAGGACATTAGCCTATCATTTGATAGACATCCTATAACTAATGATATCCTCAATATTAAAAATGAGGATGCAATTAAGAAAGCAGTGCGTAATATTGTGCGAACTGTGCCTAGTGAGAGATTTTTTAACCCTATTTTTGGTTCTGACGTAAAGACTAGTTTATTTGAATTTGTTGATTTTGGTACTGCATCCGAACTTGAAGATCAGATTTTAGTTGCAATTGAAAACTACGAACCAAGGATAAGCAATATTCAGGTTAGAGTAGATCCAAATGCGGATAGAAACGAATTTGAGGTCTTCATATCCTATAATATCGTTGGACAAGAGGTTCCACCACAAAAATTTTCATTCATCCTAGAGGCAACCAGATAAAATAATGCCTTTTACTAAGTTTACCAATCTAGATTTTGATCAGATAAAGACATCTATTAAAGATTATCTTCGTGCTAATTCCGATTTCACGGATTTTGACTTTGAAGGATCTAACTTTTCTGTTCTGATCGATACGTTAGCATATAATACGTATATTACAGCATTCAACTCTAATATGGTTGCTAATGAATCCTTCTTGGATTCAGCAACTCTTAGGGAAAATGTTGTTTCCCTAGCAAGAAATATTGGTTATATCCCCAGATCAAAAACCGCAGCAAAGGCAACAGTTAGTTTTACTATAGACGTATCGACAACTGCCTCTCAGTTGATCCTGAAGGCAGGTCTAGTGTGTGTTGGGGCAGTTGATAACAGTGCATATACTTTCTCCATTGCAGGCGATGTGAGTGCCAATATTGTCAACGATCAAGCAACATTTACAGATTTAGAAATTTTTCAGGGAACCTATCTAACAAAAGAGTTTATTGTAGATACTTCCCAAGATCAAAGGTTTATTTTAAATAATCCCAATATTGATACATCAACTATCAAAGTAAGAATTGGGACAAAAGAATATAAGCAAGTAGATAATATTATTACTGTTAATAAAGAATCTGAAATTTATTTGATTCAAGAAGTTGCTGATGAGAAATATGAACTTCTTTTTGGTGATGGAATTATTGGTAAGAAATTGTCATCGGGTGATGTAATCCAAGTTTCTTATATCGTAACTGATGGTGAGAATGGTAATGGTCCATCGTTGTTTACGTATTCTGGAACGACCACCGATAGCAATGGTCTTTCTGTTTCACCATCAGCAACACCATCATTAACAACCACTGAGAAGGCGATAGGGGGCGGCGCAATTGAACCAATTGATTCAATCAAATACTTTGCACCTAGAGTATATTCGTCGCAGTATCGTGCCGTTACAGCAAAGGATTATGAGGCAATCATACAACAGGTATTCCCAAGCACTGAATCAGTTGCTGTTGTTGGTGGTGAAGAATTAGATCCACCAGAATTTGGTAAGGTTGTCATTAGTATCAAACCAAAAAATGGTTTTGCTATCTCCGACTTTGCAAAAACACAAATTTTAAATGATTTAAAACAATACACTGTATCTGGTGTCAAACAAGAATTATCAGATCTTAAACTACTATTTGTTGAACTTGAGAGTGATGTCTTTTATGATCCTTCTAAGATTACTGACATTGCATCATTGAGGTCTAACATTATAGCATCTCTAACCAAACATTCCAAAACTGTTGATATGAATAAGTTTGGGGGAAGATTTAGATATAGTAAAGTTCTTCAAATCATTGATAATGTAGATACTTCGATTACTTCTAATATCACTAAAGTGAAGATGAGAAGAAATATGAATTGTATTACTAATACATTTGCACAATATGAGATTTGTTTTGGTAATAAGTTCTTCAAAAAATTAGATGGTTCTAGTATCAAGAGCACCGGTTTTAAAGTTGCTGGTGAATCAGAAACAGTATACTTCTTAGACGTTCCATTAGAAAATAGTGATATTGGAATTCTTACAATTGTTAAACCAACACTAAATCCAGATACTTTCGAAGTTGTTAAAAAATCAATTGGAACAGTTGATTATAAGAAAGGTGAGATTATTGTTAATACAATTAATATTGTTTCAACAGATCTACCAGAGAACGTTGTAGAGATTCAAGCACTTCCAGATTCGAATGATATTATTGGTTTGAAGGATTTATATCTCATCTTTGATGTCTCGAAAAGCACTATAAATATGGTTAAGGATACGATTGCTTCTGGAGAACAAATTTCTGGAGTGAACTTCCCAGTGAAATCAAGTTACTTAAACGGAAAAATAACAAGGTAATAGAGAGGAAATATGATTACTACTGGTTTTGATGCTAGGGTAAAAGTACAGCAAGTCATTGATAGCCAATTACCAGAATTCATTTTAAATGAAAACCCTAAAGTTGTAGACTTTCTTAAACAATATTACACGTCTCAGGAATTCCAGGGAGGTGCGATTGATATTGTCGAGAATTTAGATCAGTATCTAAGTCTTAATAATTTAACTCCAGAAATTTTAACTGACCATACATCAGTAACTTCTGATGTTACGTCTACTGATACCACAATTAATGTAACAACTACAGGTGGTTTTCCTAAAGATTATGGTCTTTTCAGACTAAATGATGAGATTATTACCTATACTGGAATAACCACAAATAGTTTTGTGGGTTGTATTCGTGGATTTAGTGGTATTACCTCTTATAGAGATCGTCTAAATGCAGAAGAATTAGTATTTGAATCTTCAGCAGCAGATTCTCATACTACAGGAACTCAAGTTAAAAATATAAGCTCACTATTTCTCAAAGAATTTTATAGAAAACTAAAGTATCTTCTTGCACCTGGATTTGAAGATGTTAGTTTTGAGAGTTCACTTGATGTAAACAATCTCATCAAGCAGATTCGCAACCTGTATCAAAGTAAAGGAACCGAAGAATCTTTTAGAATTCTATTTGCAATCTTATATAATGAAGTTCCTAAAGTTATTAACCTAGAGGACTTCCTTCTAAAACCCTCTTATGCAGAATTTATAAGAAGAAGAGTTCTTGTTGGTGAACAAATTTCGGGTAATCCGAATAAACTTATTGGTCAAATGATCGGTAATTATCGAGATACTGCTACTGGTCCAGTATCAGAAGTTGAAATTATTACTAGAAATAAAAAAACATTTTATAAAATTCAACTTTTCTCTGGATATAATGAGAAAAGTCTCATTGAAGGAACGTTTAATATCACACCAAATAGTTTAATCTCCGATAGTATTTCTATTGGATCTTCCGTAGTTAGTGTAGATAGCACTATTGGGTTTGGTCAAACTGGTATTATAAGCGTTGAAGGTCAAAAGATAGAATATAGAGATAAGAGTATCAATCAATTCTTTAATTGTAGTGGAATTACTTCTGCGATTACACCAGGAACTCTTGCATATTCACAAACTGACACTATCTATGGATATGAAGATGGAGATACATCAAAGAGAGTAGATCTCAGAGTTACTGGTGTAATGTCAGATATTGAGGATAAAGATCAATATACTTTACTATTCAATGATGATTTAATTAGTGTTAAAAATCTTGGTGATAGTATTGTTAATAATGATGAAAATTATAAGCAATTTGCTTTCAATACCTGGATTTATAATACTAGAACACGATATGAAATTGAAAGTTTTTCAAATAACACAGTAACTTTATTTGAAACTGCAGATAAGTCAAGTCTTAAGAAAAATGATTCTGTAGATATTTTAGATAGAAATGCCGAAAATATTGTAGTATCCAATGCCGTTGTTACTTCTGTAAATGGAAAAGAAGTTCAGATAAATCAATCGATCAGTGCTGCATCTAATAGAAGTTTGAGCATACGTAAAAGATTTAACTATGCTACTTCATCTGGTATTCAATTAGAATCTGATAAGATTTTGACTAATGTTCAAAATACTTATAGTGAAAAACCTAGTGGGATGTATGTTGCATCAAATTCACTTCCAGATTATGAAATAACGAAAGAAATTTCAGAAGCAACAATTGCTATTACACCAACAACAAATTTAAATAATATTTACCAAGGATTTTTCCCAACTCTTGGCACATATTCTACATTATCATTTGCCAATGATGTTCCATTCCTGACTGGTGATGAAGTAATTTACACCGGTGATGGGGATAAAATTGTTGGATTGGAATTTGGTAGAGTCTATTATGTTGAAGTCATAAGAGATACTAATCCTGTTAGAACGAATAGAATTAAATTATATAATGCACGATCATTTATTGGAACTAGTCAACATGTAGGATTGGAAGATACTGCGTTTACTACTACAACAAATCACACATTTACTTTAAAACAACATTATAGTAAAAATTTAAAAGCAAAGAAATCACTAGTAAACTTCCCACTGATTCCAGATATTAAATCTGGAAAGAATACCCCAACAGAACCAGGTTCTATCGGTTTGATGATTAATGGTGTTGAAATTCAAAACTATAAATCTGATGATAGAGTTTACTATGGTCCTTTAGATAATATTAAAGTTTTAAACGGTGGATCAGATTATGATGTCTTAAATCCACCCCAACTTATAATTTCTGATTCTGCTATTTCAACAGGAACAACCGCAAGAGCACAGACAGTTGTTACTGGTACAGTTAAAAGAATTATTGTTGACCCACAAGACTTTAGTATTAATAGAGTTTTATCAACAACCATAGAAGGTGGTAATGGTAAAGATGCTGTTTTGGAGGCAGTTGTTTCCAAACAGTTCAGGGAGATGCCTTTTAATGCCTCTAGAGTTGGTGTTGCATTAACCGGTGGTATTGATATTACTAACGATGCTCTAACGTTTGAAAACTTTCATAATTTAATTGATGGTCAAAGACTTGTTTACAGTTCTAATGGCAACTTACCTCTTGGTATTGGACTCTTTGGTGGATCTAATACAAATCAAAACGATAATTTGGTAAATGGTGGAGTTTATTATCCAGAGATTATTAATACAAAATCCATATACCTATACAAAAATTTATCTGATTATTCTGCTGGTATTAATACAGTTGGTTTTACTACTGTCAATACTGGTGGTATTCATAAATTTAGAACATTCGATGAGCAAAATGTTGTTTCTGAAATTAAGGTATTAAATCCTGGTTCTGGTTATACCAATAGAAAACTCAGAGTTCATCCAATTGGTATATCTACAATCACAAATATTATTAAATCAAAAGATCATGGATTTAATGATGGAGATTTAGTCAATTATAGATTCCAAAATTCTGCTGTTTCTGGTCTTTCCAGTTCCACACAATATAGAATTTTAAAATTAAATGATTCTGAGTTCCAGATTGCGGAAGCAGTTGGTGGGGCAAGAACAAATTATAATAGAAAAAACTATGTAAGTTTTGGTTCTACTTCTGGTGAAGGATATCAAATATTCTCATATCCACCAATTCAAGTCAAGATTGATGCAGAATTTACTGCAGGATCTGGTGGTATTAATACTATTTTTACAACTCCAGTTGTTCGTGGTCAAATTACTAATGTATATGTTTATGAGAAAGGATCTGACTATGGATCAAACATTTTAAACTTCCACAGAAATCCAAAAGTTGTTACAAAAATAGGTCAAGGTGCTCAACTAAGACCTATTATTAAGAGGGGATATATTGTTGCAGTTGAAGTTCAGAATGGTGGAAAGTTCTATGATGCCGCACCAGATCTGGAAATTAATGGTGATGGTGTTGGTGCTGTATTGAGAGCAGTTGTAAGAGATGGTAAAGTTATTGATGTAATCATCGTCAATAGAGGAACAGGATATGATCAAAATAATACAAGTATTAATGTCAAACCACCTGGTAGAAATGTAGTTTTAGAATCAAACATTAGACATCTTCGGGTCAATAACTTGAAGAGATTTTCTGATGAACTACTTACAAATTATGAAGATAGTTTATCTTATGGTGTTGTTGGTTATTCGACCGATAGAGATGGAGAATCTTTCTTAGATTCAATTTCAGAAGATGAACACTCCAAAGTTATTGGATGGGCAAACGATGGTAATCCAATTTATGGGCCATATGCATTTTCTGATCCTAATGATGATAACTCAGCAACTAGACGATTAGTTAGTGGTTATGTTGATGCATCTTCTGATATCAATAATCGACCATCTTTTGATGTATTTGAATCTGGATATTTTATTGAAGATTTCAAATTTAATGATAGCGGTGATTTAGATTATCATAATGGAAGATACTCCAAAACTCCAGAATTCCCTGATGGTGTATATGCATATTTTGTTGGTGTATCTACAAATGCAGTTACAGGAAAATTAGATCCAGAATTCCCATATTTCATTGGTGATACTTATAGATCACAAGTAATTACTGAAAAATTAGATCAAACGTTTGATTTTAATAAATCAAATCTTGTTAGGAATACATTCCCATACAGAACAGCAAAACAACATTCAGGAAGTGATTTTCTATTCGAATCAAATTCTCCTGTCGACCAAACAACTGTCGTTGAATCTGCATCTAAAGGTTCAATTGAATCTTTTGTAATCCTAAATTCTGGTGATGATTATAAAGTTGGAAATTCTTTAAATTATAATAATGCTGGCACTGGTGGTGGTGGAGCAGCAGCAGAGATATCCAGAGTA
>Ga0181392_1000803_pt1 | contig 11995 bp, 6 predicted proteins | sample 15SPOviralmetaG_FD_130083 | JGI IMG/M metagenome (GOLD analysis project Ga0181392, IMG submission 130083) | Marine viral communities from the oligotrophic San Pedro Time Series (SPOT) site, San Pedro Channel, CA, USA - 15 SPOT_SRF_2010-09-15 | ecosystem: Environmental > Aquatic > Marine > Strait... | reverse complement strand
AGTTATGATCCAGATAACTATACTTTTATAAATGCAGATTGGAATGCTCAACCATCGTCATTCTGGGGTGATATTTCTGGATGGAATGTTAGTGAATGCACTTCAGGATACAGATTGTTTTCATTTTACAACATAAATTATAGTTCTCATGTAAGAAATGTTGTCAAATATAAATTCAATGACGATATTTCAAATTGGGATACAGGAAACTTTAATACAATGAGATTTATGTTTCAATTTGCAAGTGCATTCAATAGAGATCTTTCTTGGAATACCGAAAAAGTTGAAACTATGAATGGTATGTTTAGGGGTGCAAAAGAATTCAACGGTGATATTTCAAATTGGGATACTGGAAAAGTTAAAAATATGTCTAATATGTTTCTATCTGCCAGTAAATTTAATAGAGATCTTTCTTGGAATACAGAAAAAGTTACTAAAATGGAAGGTATGTTTACGAGTGCAACTGAATTCAACGGCGATATTTCAAATTGGATTACATCAAAAGTTGAAGATATGTATGGTATTTTTAGTGGTGCCCAAAAGTTTAATAGAGATCTTTATTGGGATGTATCAAATGTTACTAAAATGAATAATATGTTTTACAATGCAACTGAATTCAACGGTGATATTTCAAATTGGAATACATCAAAGGTTACATATATGAATTATATGTTTCTATCTGCCAGTAAATTTAATAGAGATCTTTCTTGGAATACAGAAAAAGTTAGTACAATGGAAGCTATGTTTTACAATGCAACTGAATTCAACGGCGATATTTCAAATTGGAATACATCAAATGTTACATATATGAATTATATGTTTGAAAGGGCCAGTAAATTTAATGGTGATATTTCAAATTGGGATACAGGAAACTTTAATACTATGGCTGGTATGTTTAACGGTGCAAGTCTATTCAATCAAAATCTAGCTAATTGGGATGTTGGCAAAATAACAAATGCATATCATAGTAACGATTTCGCAACTAATGCAGGTTTCGACGCATGTAATAAATATCTGATATACAAAAGTTGGATAGTAGATAAAAAATATATTGCAGGGAACTGGTCTAATATTCAGTATGTGAAAAACCAATATCAATCTATAACGGTTTGGAACGTTCCCGAAGCATGCCTGAACCTTGAGGTGACACCTACCCCAGGTAATAGTAATATTTAAATTTTTAAATATTAAATATTAAATATAAATTATAATTAATATTTAAAATGGTAAATAACAAAAAAAAAGGAACTAAAAAAAAGGATCGTGAAGAACGCAAAAAAAAACTAGAAATCCAATATTGTACAAAAGAACAACGTCAAGAAAGAGTAAAGGAAATACTAGTAAAATTAAGTGAGTTTGAATTAAATATAAAATATGAACCAGTAAGAGAGTTGTATGAACTTTTTAAAAGATATATTAATGAAGGAGAGAGAATAGAAGTAAATATTCCATTTCCAGATATTAATCGAAGAATAAAAGGATTATTGGCAATTTCATTAAAAGAAGAAACATGGATTAATTTAAAGAATGAAAAATTTTAATATAAAATTAAACTAGTTTTTTGATATGAATACATTTGTTTGTTCATTAGAAGATATATTATTATAATTATTATAAGGTATATTATTCGCCTTGCACCAATCAATACATTTTTTAATATTATTAATTTTAATTGCTTGTAATTTTTGTGTTTTTTTTTCATCATTTTCAATAAATCTTATTGTTGTTAAAATATTATTAATTTGTTTATTTCCAAATATAGCGTTTGATTCTTCTATTTTATTTTTAAAAAAATAGTTAATTTCATAATTTAAAATAGAACTAATATATTTATCTTTATTAATTGGTAAATTTAATTCAATTAATATATCTTTAAATATATTAAAATATTTTTCACTATTTTCGAGTTTAAAATCTGAACAAATAATATATTTTTCAGAATTTGCCATTCTACTTGTATTGGGTTTACAAATTTTAACATCTTTATAAAAACAACTCAATATATATAAAATTTCAACCGATATTTTAAGAAATGTGTCAAAAACCTTTAATATAAAGATACCGTTTTTCTTTTGCATCATAATTGCATAAAATACTTCGGTTAAAATAAGTCTAGATGCCATGAGTTCTTGTTTATTAAAATCAATAGAGAAATCAAATCCACCATCGGCAGTAATTATTTCCATTGAATTTTTAAATTTTTCTACACAATAAATAAAATTACAAGGACTATATAAATTACCTGTTTTATCTTTACCGTTTATAATTTTCACATTTATATTTGTTTTTAAAAAAAGCATTGCCTTATTCCATCCGGGAACATTTGGATCGAATGGATCAGTAAGTGACATTCCATAATAGATGTCGTTTTTATTATTTCTATAAAAATGTGTTGCTTCAATAAATCCACCGGGTCCTTCTGCTAGATGAAATGTTTTAATATTTTTATCATTTTTATAATTATTATAGTTATAAATTTCTATTAATTTAAAAAAAGCCCTTGAAAGAGGTTTAATTTTACTAATTGCCTGTTTATTAATTGATAATGGTGTATGAACATATTCATACTCGTTTGTATATTTTTTAATATTTGACCACGAAATTGGAAAATTATCGATTTTTTTTTTTGTCTTATTTAAATAATTAAAAAGTGTATCACTGATATATATATTATTTTCTGTTGTATCAGAAAATTTTAAATTAAATATAGCTTCATTAGAGATATTTGATTGTTGCAAATTATATATAAACATTAATATAATTAACAATTAATATTTATATGTTTTTAGTTTTAAATGTTGTTTGCACGATGGTTTGTTTTATATATGGTGTATAATATATGACGTATAATATAGGTTGTATAATATAATTATTAATCAACTACATCATTTGTTTTAGTATTCGGGGGTTTTTTTAATTTGAGTTTTTTAAATTTTTTTGTCTTTATAATTTTAGGTTTTTCGCTACCCGGTGCTTCTGAAACGGGTAATGCTGTTGTGGCGGTTTCTTCTATTTGTTTTTTGGATTCTTCAAGAGATTCTTTTAACATTTCTGTAACTACGCTTTCTTCAGGTTTTGTTTTTAAAATAATCATTCCTAATTTTTTTAATTTGGGTTTTATAATTTTTGCAGATGGTAAAATAGAATCAGTATTATCTTTGGCTTCTTCAGATGAAAGTTGTATCATATCTCTACAAACATTTTCAGCATTAACATCTCTTACTTTCTTAAATATAAAATAATTATTTAAGAATGATATTTTTCTTTCATTTAATGTCATTTTGTTAGCATTACCCAATGCTTTTATACTATATTTTCTTAATTTAATATCATTTACCATATTATTATATAAATCTTTAAAATTTCCAATTGAGGATGGTAAACCCATTTTAATAGCTTCGTCTTTTTTTAATAGTTTAAAACCATAATTTTCTATTAATCTAGTTAAATAGTCATAATTAACTAAGTATTCTGCAAAAATTTTATTAATAGATTCTTGATATACTTCTATTTTTTTACCTATACTTGTATCGTTATCTTTTAAATCATCATGATCATCTGTATATTGTTTTTTTATTTCCCACATTTTATTTTTATTATTATCTAAAATAGATATGGATTCTCCTTCATTTTTATCTTTTAATAAATTATATATTCCTTTACCATTGTAACTTGAGCCTATAAAATACCCACCAACTTTACAACATTCAGATACATTTCTTAAGAAATTATTTAAAGTAATAACATTTTCAAAAAAGTAATGAATAGAGAATTGATTTGATACAATATCAAAACCATCTTTTCCCACACCATATTGACGGAACACACCTTTACCTAGTATTTTTTCATCTTTAGGTCCATCGCCAAAAATAGCTCTAGTTATTTGTTTTCCCTTTTCATTTAAACAAGCTTCGCCTGATTTAATATTAAGAGAACTATTTGCATTTACAAATAAAGCATATGGCATGAATTTATATGTTTTTCTATAATTTAAATATCTAGCATATGCTCCATTTAATCTATTTTCAATATTATCCCTAGAGAGATCTAAGCCGAATACGAAAGATAGTTTTGAACCAATCCATTTTGGAAAATCACCACCCTTACCAACTGTCATATCAATTAAATTATTACCTTTTTTTGAAGCAGCTGTTATTAATAATCTTTTAACATATAAATTATGAAAATCTCTTAATCCCTTTGTTGTTGTCTCTTTATTATTTAAATTATTATAATATACATTTGAATCAGTTAATTCTTTTGGTATATTTTCTCCCAACATTAACATTTCTTCTGTTACCGGGTGATGTATTGAATTCCAAACACCTTGTGCTGTATTATATGAATTACCGTAATTTCTTCCACCATTTCTATATTCAGCAGTTTTATCATATCTAACCTTAATAGGTATCCATTGCCATAATTTTTCAGCTGTTTGTTCATATCTAAATTCAACAATGGTTTCGTCTTCAATAATTTCTTTTTGATTTTCAGTTGTAATAAATTTTTGAGAACCTATTTTTTTAAGTATAATATTACATAAATATGCTGGATATGGTGGTGTTGGATTTGTTGGATAAAATGGTACAGGCTTGTAGCTAGACCTATCTTCACTATAATTATTTCTAATAACATTATCTTGAATTACATCTTCGGCAGGATTTAAATACCCATCTCTATTTTCATCAAAACCCACCCTTAACTGTAAAACTTTATATTCTTTAATATTAGATTCTGAATCAACATTATCGCCTGATTCAAATATATTTTTAATAACATCTTGTTTAGCTTCTGTTTTTAATGTTGTAACAAGAAAATCTATAGTATTAAGATGCGATGGTTTCCATTTTAAAGACGAAAACCATGTTTTTTTAATTGGGTCTATCGTTTCTCCTATTTTATCACTAGCAACACCTTTATCTCCTGGTGTAAATATAAGCCCATCTGTTTCATATTCAAATTGCGAACTATTAATTCTTTCTAATATAATTTTACAATTTGAAAATATAGATTCATCTTTTGCATCAGAATAAAGGAACCTTTTTGATTTTATTTTTAAAGGAATAACATCTCCTACAAACGGTATAAAATTTATTTCATCAATTAATTTTTTTAATTCTATTAACCGACCTTCTTTATTATCATCTTTTCCATTGACACAAAATCCATGATGTCTAATATCAACTTTGTTAATATAATAAACATCAAATGCTAAATAATTATTAATAAAATTGTTGTTTTTATCTTTTAAAACATGTTCGCCATCTATAATAGTATCAAAATAGTTTTTAGTGTCAGTTTTTACTCCAGTAAATTGCACTCTCATATTTGTATCAATTAAATATATTTTTCCAGTTTTAGATATAAATAAAAGTTTTCTATATCCATCAGCTTTTTCAGTAACAGTATATGAATTTCTTATATTAGGAATTGAAACATCTTCAGTTAATGGAATAATATTTTTAAGTTCTAAAGAAACCGACGATGGTCCTATAAAATCTTTTGTTCGAACTCTTCTGTCGGGTTTATTTTTATTATACAAAATATTCATATAATTGTCGAGAATTGCATCCTGTTCATTAATAGATATTGGAAAATTACTTTCTTGAATTCCTGATAATATTAACTTTATACATTTTTTTATAACATATAAAATATAGCTTTCGGCACTTTTTTTATTATCAGGTGTAATAATAATTGGATATCTCTCATGTGTTTTATCAATTTCTATTTCTATTTCATATGATTCAGGATTATTGAAAACATTACTATTTTCGAGACGATATTCGGGTATCATCCTACCATTTGTTTTATTTGAAGATCTTACTACACTAAGGTCTACTTTAATTGGATAATCCGGATGCGTATATGTAAATCTTTTAATTAATCTAAAAATTTTTTTTTGATTTTGCCATTTTTCTAACATATCTTTTACAATACCAAATTCGGGTTTTAAAGTTTTTTCAGTTTTGTAATTAATTCTAAATCCAAAATCATCATAATCTATTGGATATAACCGTTCATCATTATGAACCTTTATTGTTTTTTGAATAAATGTACAATCTCTTGGATTATCTATTGTATCTGTATTACAATAATCTTGTATGGTTTTTAGTCCAGCTATCGTTGTTCTAATATTACTCATATTGCTTTTACCGGTACGTTCATTAACGAATTGACTTTGAATATTTAAATGATAATTGCCACTACTATTATTTGATGTAAATCCTAAAGATTTAACTCTACTGACAACATTTTCAAATTTTATTCTAGTAATTTTATTATATCTAGAACCAAATACTACTTCTAATTCATCATTACGTGTCCCTTCGTCTGAAGTATATATTTCTATATATTTTTTAAATATTTCTTTATTTTCTGGACGTTTCATTATTTATATATTATTAAAATATAAATAATGTTTAATTCAATTTATATTTTAGATTTTAGATTTTATGATATCATAAAGTTCGGTTTTTTTATATTTTTTACCTTCTGGATTTTTAATATTAATTTTTAATTTTTTACATATATCATGTATATCATTTAATTTATAATTAGATATTGCTTTTATTGGTTTGTTAATATTGGTTATAATATAGTGATTTTCTAAAAATTCTTTTACAATTTTTTTATTTTTTTCTTTATTTAAATTTAATGAATATTCCATATTTATTAATTCAATCACTTCTTCGAGAGAATCATTATTAAATTTTTCATGATAAATACTGTTGTTTTTTTTAACAATAATATTAATATTATTAATAAAACAGCAACATAAAAATGTAGAAATACTAATTGGTTTTTCACCGTTTAGTTCTGATTCTAAAAAATTTATTTTCCATTTTTTTGATTTTATAAGATGTTTATTCTTTCTTATTTCTTCTATAAGTTGGATTTTTTCTTGTTTTTCTGTTATAAATGTATTATTATTTAACAATTCATAGTTAAAAAAACCATATTTTATTATATAATAATACCAGAACAACTTATCCTTTTCATTAACAATAAAAAATTTGTTTTCTTCATTGGTAACAGCTTGTTTTTCATTATTATTTTCTTGTTTATTTAATTTATTTTCAACATTATTTAAAAATTTTTTCAATAAATTATTTTTAAATTGATACTTATTTAACTTATCAATTTCGTTCGATAACATTATTCTTGTACTGTAATCATACTTTTATTATCTTTATTATCTTTATTATCATAATATTTTTTTTTATAATGTTCTTTATCCTCTTCAACCTTATTAAGTTGTTGTTGTTGTAATTCAACATACACAATATAATTTTTAATTTCTTCAATTATCTTTTTATTTAATAAACTCATATTAATAAACACCCCATTACTATTTTTTGTATAATCTATTTTAGAATCTCTTAAAATAGAAAAAATTCTTTCCTGGTGAATTTTATCCATTTTTTCTATATCATCTCTCAAACATTCTAAAGTTACTTCCTCCATTTATATAATAATATTGATATTTGATTTAAGTTTTTTTACCTTTAATAATTAATTTGGATTTTTTAAAACGATTTGTTACTAGCTCACCTATAACTGAAATATATGTATCGTTTAATTCATATCTAATTCCAATAACCTTAATTATAATTTCATCATCAACATTAATTGTTGAGAAATTTTTATTTTGATAATGGTGATCTCTCGCTATAAACGCAATTATGGGAGACATATCACCTTTCAACTCACATCTTAAACCAGCTTTTGTAACATTTTTAACTATTACTTTCATATTCATTCCTTCAACTGGATTACATACCAAACATTCAAAATTAACATTAAATATTGCATTAGTAGACATTAATCGACCACATGTATAATTTAAAATTCTGATAGATCTATTTTTTATATAACCTTCCTTGTTACATTTTCCTTCGTATTCTCTTACTAAACTTTCTAAAAGTAATTCGGGAACATTATTGCCAACGGAGCTAAATGGTAATGTTACCTTTCTATTTAAAATATTTAACATATAATTACCTACTCTTTTATTGGACATTTTATTGAAGGGTTTTTTAAAGGTTTTAGGTTTTTCCATAGCTAATATAATAAAATATTATATCTTTATTTAACTTCAATTTAAAATAATATTTTATTATACTTTTAAAATTAATTATTTTTTATTAAATAAATATTCTAATGTACTTAAAAACCATATTTTATTATTTTTTTTTTGTTTTTCATACAGTCTTAATAATAATTCCATTTCAACGCAAAATTGTTTTTTATTGTAGGGAACAGATAATTTATTGTCATATTGTTTAATATCTTTATTGTCTAAAAATTCTTTTCTATCTGAATTAGTTATACTAACAATTTTTTTATCTGGATATTTATACTTTGTATATCCTAAAAGATCATTTATTTTTTCAACTATTATTTTTTTATTTGATAAATTATCACACATTGTTCCCGTAGTTCTTTTATTTGTTTCATCCTTCATTTTAAAAGTTATCCCTTCGCCTTTATATGGTGCTAAAAACCCAATATTGTCATTTATATCACTCTTATTTTTAATATAAAAATTTTGTATACTTTTCTTCATTATTCCCTTATTCATAATTTTATTTGAATTTTCTTTCCAACATCCATCGTCAAACGAAACAAATGTTATTTGTGATTTATCATTTTTATTAAAATCTGCTAAAACATACACTTTATCTTCATCATTGCTCATTATTAGATATTTATCTAAATAATTTTCAATTCTTTTAAAAACATATGTTTCTTTAATATTATTAATTTTTGATTCTTCCACTTGAACATCTGTATCTTGCAAGTCATTCAATCCACTATTCACTAAAATTAATAAATTTATTTTTTCTTGATATGATAAAGAATCTATAATATGTTCCAATGCTAATTTATAAAGTTCTTCTTTTGATATTTTATTCCATTTATTAAGATTTGAAATAGCCCAAGCAGCATTTTTAACCCAATCTTCTTTCTCTCTATCTGTTTTCATTTTTTTTGGGGCTTTGAGATTATTATATTCGTTATTTATTTTTTCTAATATTTTTATACTTTCTTCTATATTCAGTGTATAACAATCCGTTCTTTTAATGGGCTGAATCTTATCTTTGACATTATATATAATTTTTTCTCTTTTAAAATCTACTGGGTGTGTTCTTTCATATATAGTTTCTGGATTTTTACTATCCAATTCAATAGGTTGATAAAAATAATATTCACCTACATTTACTAATCTACCTAATCTTCCCAACATATCTGTAATATATTCGTTTTTATCTTTTACTAAAATATCTAAAGCATAGTTTATTTGATCTTCGGGGTTATTTTTAACTCTATTTATAGCTTGTATTAGAGAGATTTTGTCATAAAAGTATGTTTCTTTAAATAAATCTTTAACTTTTTGTATAATATTATCTATATTCATTAAAATAAAATCTTCATTATATGTTGACATATCTGTATCTATAATTTCTTGCGTTCTTGAGTTACAATCATAATCACATAAATCAAAATCACAAGATAAACTATTATTAACTTCACCTATCTTTAAATCTATCTCAACCTTGTTAGATAACCGTTGAATAACTGAATTATTAATTCTATTTTGTGAATAATTTTGACCTTTTTTATTTAATAAACAATCAATAGAATTTTCTTTTAATAATCTTGTTACTTTTGCTATTTTTTTAGCCTTTTCTTCTGCTAATCTATATAAATACATATCAACTGCTTCTATATTTTCTCTTAATCTTGTTCCATATAAATTTACCATTACATTTCTTTCTTCATATGGTAGAGCACAGTGACTTAAATTTCTTGCTCCTCGTCCTATAATTTGATCCTGTCTATTTAAATTATACCATGGGTCTAAAATATGTATTTGACGTATATTTTGAAAATCTAATCCTTCACTACCTGCCTTTGATACAATAATTACCTTTACCCTCTCACCATTTTTATTATCTGGTCCTGTTACAGCCTTTATTTCTTTTTCAACATCAGGTGTTAATTTCCTATCTCCTAAAATCATTGCATATTTTGCTGGTGAAAATTTTTCATCTCCTTCCCTAGGTTTCATTGTATATGCATTTAATGGCTCCACTTTAGAATTTTCAAATAAAGATTTTTCATTACCATATCTTGTTATTCCCATTTCTTCTAAAGCTAATGCAATTGGAATACTTCCACCGTCAATATATTGAGAATAAATAAATATAATCCCTTTTGATTCTTTAATTGAATTACAAATATAAGATATCTTTGAACTATATTTAAAAATATTATCAGTTGAAAATATTCTTCCATATTTTTCTAATATTTCTTTTTTATAACTAAAATTTCTTTTTGTTTTTGTATCATAATTCATTATTCTAGATAATCCCCTACTTCCATATAATTCTCTATATAAATCCTTATCTATTTCATCACTTTCCGATTTCCCCCCTTCACTTTCTAATTCCCCCTCTTGACTTTCTAATTTTCCTTCTTCTCTATCATTTATAATATCATGGGGGTATATCATATTTAATCCTTGTAACAACGGCTCTAATAATGTATAAGAAAAACCCTTACTCGTGTCTTTAAACTCTCTTTTATTTTTAAGAGAGTCTAATATTATATTATAACCTTGGTTTTGGTAATCTTCTAAATTTGTCATTATTAAGTCTAAATTTTCTATTTTATTTTCTATTTTATATCCGTTAATTTGACTTGTTGGATATTCCCACCCACTTTCTAATAAACTTTTATATGAATCTGGATTATTTGCTGTTTTGGGATAAATTGTATATGGGAAAGTAAATGGATTATTACCTTTAACATATGAAACATATCCTGTCATCTTTTGAATTAATAATTCTTTACCCCCTTCAATAAAGTCACCGTCATTATTAAATATTTCTCTTGGTTCTATTAAAAATCTTTTGTCATTTGCATTTAATAAATTCAATAACCATATAATTTCAAGATGACTATTAAACATCGGTGTAGCTGATAAAATAAGTAATTTCAAATTATTAGTTGCATTTGCTAGTTTCGCTAAATACCTTACACTCGATTTTTTTGATTTTTCGTCTACTATTCGTAAATTATGAACTTCGTCAATTATAATCATTCTATTTGAAAATTCTTTTTTTAATGCACGATTTTGTTTATCTTTTGCCTTTTTCTCACTGTCGCCCATAACCGATGTTCTTTTCATAACTCTTTCCAAATAATTTGAAAATTGATTATATCCAAAAAATTGATAGGATAAATGAATTATTCTTCTAATATGTCTTATTACCCTTTCTCTCGCTAAACCTTTAATATTCATTGGATTAATTTCTCTTATAAATTTATTTCCTGTACAAGCTTTAATATTCCATAAACCATTAACCAATTGTAATTTTCTTTCATCAAAAAGTTGTAAATTGAAATTTTTTTGAACTGCAGGTGAAGCTACAACTATTATTCTTTTTGTAATGCCTAGTTGTTTCATATATCTACGCATCTCTTCACTAATTGATATAGCTGAACAAGTTTTACCTGTTCCGACATCATGATATAATAATAAGCTATTATACGGTGTTTGAAATGACATAAAATTTCTGACAAACATTTGGTGTGGAGATAACTCAAATTCAGTATTATCACATTCTTTATTTGCTATCTCTCTAATATTTTTAAACTCTTCATCTGTTGTTTCTTTGTATTTATAATCATTAAACTCTTTTTTTGAAGCTATTTTTTGATTAAAATTCGGATCATCTAATATTGGATATAAAAAATTATATTTATCATCTGTTTCTGCCAAAACTCTATTTTTATTACTAATTTCTTTAATCTTATCCCAATTTTTTTTAATATCTGGTTCTTTACTACTCCTTTCATCTTTTTCATCATCGTCGCTTTCTTCATCTTCTTCATCATCGTCGCTTTCTTCATCTTCTTCATCATCGTCGCTTTCTTCATCTTCTTCATCATCGTCGCTTTCTTCATCTTCTTCATCATCGTCGCT
>Ga0181392_1000796_pt1 | contig 12045 bp, 17 predicted proteins | sample 15SPOviralmetaG_FD_130083 | JGI IMG/M metagenome (GOLD analysis project Ga0181392, IMG submission 130083) | Marine viral communities from the oligotrophic San Pedro Time Series (SPOT) site, San Pedro Channel, CA, USA - 15 SPOT_SRF_2010-09-15 | ecosystem: Environmental > Aquatic > Marine > Strait... | reverse complement strand
TTTATTAAGAGGGTACTGAGTTACTATAAGTCGGGCCGTTAGTTCCTGTCATATTACCTTCCCCTGACCCTGTATTGATTGACCCTTGGTTTGCAACTGTGCCAATAATATCCGTATTCGCTGGTGAACCTCCACCTGAGTCCGTGTCACCATCGCCATCGCCATTTCTCCACCATCCTTTTGGACTTAATGAAGATATGTCTGCTGGTACTCCGCTATTGTAAATTGCCGTTATATTGGTTGAGGATAATGCGGAGTGAAAAACACTAACTTCATCAATCTTACCATTAAATTGGTTTGAAGATGAGTATAGCATACCTCCAATAACTGTTTGGGTGTACGAACCTGTATTTGTTGATACGCTCGTTGAACCTTTATCTGCTCCATTAAAATATACCTGTGCTGATCCTGATGTAAAAACAACAGCCACATGATACCATGTGCTTGCAGAAATTGAAGTATTTGTGAATGGAGAACTAAAACCACTTCCGTATGTGTTAGCAACTATTTGTGCATCACTTCCTGTCCCCTTTATTCCTATAGCTCGATCTTGACCAGTCGAACGAATATCCGTTAAACTAAACATATAATCAAACGCCCCACTGCCAGGCAGTGAAGCACTGTTAAACCATAAGGAAATTGTACAATCACCTGATGGTGCTAACGAGGATTGATTCGTGGTTAAATAGTCATCCGTGCCATCAAATGATCCTGATAGACTATTACTATATAATGATAAATAATTTATATCGCCATGTAGGTTATAAATATTTGTGCCTGTAGGCACTAAATCTGCAACGCCATATTGACCAATCACTGCATTAGGTACATCCGATCCGCTTGTGTATCCGTTGATGGTGGTACTACTTGCCACAAATCTTACTCGACCAGCACCGCCTTGAACAACTCGGCAATTAAATCCACTTGTTAGCCCTGATGGCACTGTAATGTCGATTCTACTACTTGAGTTACAGAAAATTACTTTTCCATTCTCAGCATTAGTTAAAGTGTAATCAGCAGTTTTTGTGACTATGTTAAAAAATGCGGAACTAAAGTCTGTGCTTGCTGAAGTTGCCGCAGTACCGAGTCCTAAATTCGTCCGACTTGTTCCGGCATTCGCTAAGTCGGATAAATTATTTGATGCGAGTAAGTCCCCTTGTGGAGCAGCAGCTACCAGGTTGGCAACTGTTACTTTTTTTGTTGTTGCAGTTCCGCTAACATCCACGATGGGTAAAACATCATCTGTTGCAGGTGTTGCCCCTAAAGCAGGTAATGCGGTTATCTTTTTATTCATTTTCTAATTGGGTTAAAATTCAAATTCTAAAAAAAATCCATCCTCGGTCTTCATAAATGCACCTGCCTGTGTAAGCAGTACAAGGTTTGGCACAGATGGAGTTCCACCACTTGTAAATGGGCGAGGTGCGCCAACATTTAAGTCTAAACCTAAAGCACACATTTAAATATTGTATGCTATTATTGCACCACTTGTAAGTGTTATGGAACTTATGTTTCCATAAATCGCAGTATTTGCAGCTAGTGTAGTTGCATCTTGCCCGGTGCAAATGTCAGACAAGTTGGTGACATTGCTTGTAATACTCGCAATGACTGTGTCTTCCATAGCAACTATCGCAAAGAATTTACCTGCGTGCGCAGCAGTATCATTAATGTACTCGCCTCCATTTAATCCTAAACCTCTGTATTCTGATGCCATAATGTTTGTTCCTTTTATGCCGAGCTAACGGCAGTTGTTCCGTAAGTAATAAATTCAACTGGTTGAGTCTGTCCTTCTTGTCGTTCGAGTTTGTCTAACTCCTGTGATAAAATTGCTTCTGCTTGTTGGTAGATAACCTGCGCTTTTTCTGTCTGCCCATCTGCCTCAAGCCACATTCCGTACGCTCCTGTTACTGCGTACTCGCTAAAGATGTATGGGAATACTGTTGAGTCGCTTGCGTAGTCTGGAAAGCCTGCCCGGTAGTGTACCCATACAGGTGCATTACTTGCTCGGTCTGGTAGAATTGCTTCTCCGTAATCTGTACTACCACTTGCGTCTGATATATTTCTAAATGCTAAATTGTGTGTGCTTCCACTTCCATAAGGATCATTCTCAGTTACCCGAAATATCTCACTTATCGTTGTTCCAAAATCGATGTAGGACAACATGCTTGCAGTTGCATTTGCGCCACTTCCTGCACCACCTGTAAAGCTTACTGTGGGTGTGCCTGTGAAAGCCGTGCCATTATTGGTCACTGCAACTCCATTAACTTCTCCGTCTGCATTAATGGTCGCAGTCGCTGCTGCTGAGTTTCCTCCTCCACTTGCAAAAACTACTGACGGCGCAGATGTATAACTTGATCCTCCATTACTTACTTGTACGCTTCGTACTCGAAGGTCTGGGATAACTTGTGAGATGACCGAGTTGAATGGCCATGCAGTACGATCCCAGGCTAACTTGCCAAATCGATTAAAGCTGCGTACGGCAGCAGTTGTTTCAGCAGTAAGAAAAGAATCCACGCCAACCATACTTACTAGGTTGGACAACATGGTGCTTACTGCTATTTTCCTCATGCGAAGCTTGGTTCGTTAAAGCCTCCAGATACGAAGGTCTTCTTGGTAAATGATTTTGCTTTAAGATGTGGGTTGTCACGAAAGAACTCATTGGTGAATTGCTTATCGCCCCAACATCCTTGCTTGTCTTGATGCCAGCGAAAGTATTCGCGTGCAGGTATTGTACCTTTTAACTGACCTAGTCCCTCGACTTGTCCACCTTCTCCATTCTCTTTTCCACACTCAAGCTCACGCTTCTTTGCTTCGTACTTTTCAAGATCAACTTCGTAACGAAGGTGCTTCTCTAAGTTCTTCATAAATTGCGAACCATTTCCTTGAGATGGTTGCCACTTGGGTATGAATATTTCTGCCATAATAAAAAGATGTGGAAAAGGGAGTAGCCCGCTACGCAGACTACTCCCCAAATCCTAATTGCAATTAAGCAAATTGACCTAAATCAACGATACGTAATCCGATAACAATTTCTCCGGCAGTAGCTGATGCAATCGCTGCATCTGTTACTTCCAAGATAATTGAAGCTGCGGTGTTTGTTCCACCAACGGGTTGTGACTGACCACCTGTGAATGCATCTCCTGTATTGAATACAGGGGCAGTCATGGCATCGACATCAAGAGCATCGATAAACTCATCTGGGTCACCACTAGTTGTTCCTACGTCAATGACGAGCGAGGTTGTACCTGCAAATGCGACACTTTCGTGTACACCAGCAAGTTCAACTGCACCACCAGCAGGAATAGTAGCGATGGTCAATTGACCACCATTACCGATTGTTTGTAGATCTTCATAAGTAGCGGTGTATACATGTGTAAAACCTCTACCTGCTTCATTATTTGATAATTCTGACATATCTTAAATCTCCTTGTTTTAAGTGTTATTAATTAAAGTAACCGTGAGCAATAGGCGAGAGGCACGCGAGGCCAGCAACGACATCGACAAAACCGCGTCTTCCACCACCTTGATTCTCAAGCTCAGTTACAGACTCAGCTTTCAAGGACATCATGGATACATACTCAGGATCAATTAAGAGACCTGCATCTGCGTCAACTGCGTCACTTCCGCTTGTTCTGTTAATGAACAAAGAAGGAACAATAGCCACATTTCCGAAATCACCTTCGTAGATGTTCACTGAAAGTGTGATCTTCTTGGATTCTGCGTCCTGGTTTACAACGTAAGTTCCGTTGGTAGCTGCTTGCTGACGCGAGAAGTTACTAATCTCCTTCTTGAGACTTGGGCCTGCAAGTAAGGTCAACTGTCCACCGGGCATTCCGTTTGCTTCGTAGAGTTCTTGGAGAACACTATTGAAAGTAGCTTCGGTCTGTGTGCCTGTGGTGTCATTAGCAACATTCTGTGCGAATGTAGGAACGTCAGAAGGTTGTCCACCCACTCCAAGCCACTTTAACATGCCTCGTGTTTTGTAAGGTGCGCCTGCTCCAGCGTCTGCTTGACGATCTTGTGAAGAACAAAATGCAGATTCGATACTGCGTTTTACGTTGCGTACGGCTTTAGACTCAGCGTTTGCAAATTCAGATGCGACACCAGCAGTATCCACCATCTCTTGCAAGTCTGATACCATGAATGTATCACGGAACTTTTGTATATAATTGCCGATGCGAGCGCGGTCAGCAGATTGATTCTTAAATGCGGTAACATCTTCTCCTTCTTCGATTCCAGAAAAATCGGGCGAGTTGAGGCGGTCAACCTGCATTTCAAAGAATGTCCCGGTTGCTTTTCCCTTTTTCATCAATGAAACGAAAGGGGTAGATTCGGGTTCTAGTGTTGAAATTATCGACGTGAGATCTTCACGATTTCCGCTTGTATTGTACGTTGTACTCTTAGCCATTTTATATATCCTCCTATTTTTGTTTTAAATTTATGCGATTGATCGCTTTAGTTTTATGTAATTTTGGTAGTCTGCTATGTTACCCGATTTCTCGAACTTGGCATGAGCTGCCTGTATAGCCTTCTTCTGTTTACTTCCCTCGGTTCTTGGTTTACTTGCACCTGCTTCTGCACTTGCGACAGGAGCAGTTGGTTTCTTCAATTTCTTGGGTTGACCTGCATTGGCTTGCTTTGCCTTTACTGCCTTTAATCCTTCCACCATAAGTCCAAGTGCAAAATTGCTATTGGGTAGGTGGTCAACTAATGGTTTGTAAAGCGCACTTTGCTTTACCTGCATGAACACTTTGTAATCCTCACTCTCGCCATCACTAAGGAAATCGAAAGTTTGGATTGCTTGTTGGTCGGATGCTTGACGTTCGTTTATCCAGGCTTCTCTTGCTGGAGCATCTTTGCGAAGGATCTTTTTTGCATTCGCTTTAATTCTCCTCAAGTCCGCTTTGGTGTAAGTCTTGTCTCCATCCTTTACCACATATTCATTGCCAGCGTCATCATACTCTACTTCGTTTTCCATCCCCTCGTCTGCCCATTCCATGAGCGTGTTGAGGTTATCTACTTCCTTTGCGAGTGCATTGACATCGTTGACATTGTGCAGGGCATTATCCTTTAGGAATGCAGGTTGTTCGGCAGGCACGGGTGCTTGCTCAACTTGCTGCTGGAGTTCTTGGTTCTCGGCAAGCAACGCTTTCTTCTGGGCGGTAAGCTTTCCAAACCGCTTGATCGCAGAAGCATTAAGATGCTTGGCTAATTCCTTAGACTCCTCCTCGGATAACGTATCCAAATCCAGGTCTTTAAACTTTGAAAGAACATCTGAAGGTTGTACGGGCAACTCAGTTGATTCCTCATCTGATTCTTCCGGCTCTTCAGCAGACTGATCCTCTGATTCCTCTTCCTCTGTAGATTGTGCAACAGGTTCAGATTCCTCTTCGGTGGTGTCAGTTTCCTCAGTCTGGCGTTTCTGCATCAAACTTGATGCGAGTTCTGCCATTGTAAGGTTTCCTTCACCTTGCGTTAAACTATCAACAGAATTTTCGGAGGATTCTGAGACAACCTCTTCTTGAATTGCTTCCATAAGATCAAGGTATAAATTACCTAGTGTAGCAAAATGTAGCCTAATGTAGCAAAAAGGGCAATAAAAAAGCCCTTACGACCTGATCCCCAAAAAGTCGCAAGGGCTATATACTAACTACTATATACCAACTAAAGTTTGTAAAAGGTATCTAACTCCTCATCGATTGCTTCAAGCTTACCTGTCATCATGTAATGGCGATTTGTGCAGTCGATAATTGCTTTTGTCTGCAATTGTCTAATGACTTCTTCCCTCATTGCTTCACGCATTAATATATACTGCTTAAAGTGGGGGTCATTCTTTAACATAGATAATGCCTGGATAGCTTCATCAGGGTCAACATCGTGGTAGGTTTTTCTTTTTCGGGGACTCATTGTGTTAGTGTTAGTATTACTTCTATAAACATAAATAGGGTATCAATCATCACTTCTCGCTCGATGAAGAACATGACCAACAAGACGATCCAATACACTTCTCGTTGCAAATGGGACACATTACTTACGCTTCCTTGCAGTCTTGGCTGCTTTCTTAAATGCCTTGGCAGTAGGTGCGCCTTTTGTTCCGGGCTTTCTCATCTTCTCCTTGCTTCCACCTTTGATACGTTTTCGTTTTGCGTGTATGTTTTTATATAATGACATCTAACAATCCCATGCTTTGCGTGACCAATAATTGGCACTAAGTTTATTTGTCTTTCCTTTTATTCCACCTGACCTTGCACAGTAGCTCTTCTTTCGTGCAGGCTGGCTTTTCTTGATGGACATCTTTGGATCGCCAAAGCGTACAAGCTTTACATCGTCTCCTTGCTTGGCAAGTACGGCAAACTTCTTGGACTTACCTGGTGTACGCTTTGGTTTATTGTAACCGCTAAATTTCTCTTTGCGGTAGGTAATCATTTTTTCTTACGACCACCACATTTCTTTTTAGTCATCTTCTTCTTAGGTCTTCCAACCTTAGTCCCGTAAGTTCCTTTCCCCATTGGTGGCATAATTTTACCCTCCTGTTTGTGCTGCTCCTGTTGATCCAAATTGTGTGGGTGCTGCTCCCAGCCTTCCAATTGTCGCATTCTCTTTTTGCTGAACCTGCATCTGTCTTTGTTGTAGGTAATTGGAAATACGCTCCTGTAATGCCGGATCTTGTTGTACCTTTTGTGCCACATCGGGTTGAGCTAACCATTGCTGGAATATCTGCAACTTCATCTCGTGGGCATCATTTGGTTTAACATTGGGTGGTACACCAGCATAGATTTCTGCAATGGTCTGTCTTTCTTCATCCATTGCTTTCTGCGATGCGGTTTCTTTAGGAAGCATGATACTTTCCGCAGCACCTGGTAAAATCTGTCCGACTGCAATTTGTAATAAACGCTCAGTATCAAGCGTTCCATTCTTGTCGAGTTGTGCGCCAAGCTCGGCAATTGCTTTTACACGATCAAGCATTTGCTCTGGATCTTGTGTGGCTGCATCAAACTGCATGTAAAAATCAAACCTCTCACCAGGGTTTCCCTTGGCATACTTCTGCATGTCTTGCATTCCTGTAACACGGAAGTATTCTTCGTCAGGGCCATACTGCTGGTAGAGCGAGTACACTTGATCAAGCACATGTTTGAGGTGGTGAAATACTTTATCGATTACCTCCTGTTGTTTCATCTGTGCTTCCACAGGATCTACACCCGGTGCGTTTCTTCCAAAGTATCGATTTGCTTGTTCTGCAATATATCTACGCAACTCAATGTTTACTGCTGATCCACGAGGTGTGTCTGCAAATCTATACTCTCCTGGCGTGCGATATGGAACACGTACTCCTGGCCCCCACTTCGTGGGGGCTCTCCCCATTGGGTGTTCTAGGGGCGGCAAAGTTGTTAACGATTGTGCATCAACCGCTGCATCTGTTTCTGCCTTGAGTACTTGCTGAAGGCTTTCGATAAGCTCCGGGTATGACCGAGACGAGTAAAGTTTCTTGCTTGTTTTCTCAAGGGTAGTAACTACGAATGGATATTTCCCATGCGAGTAATCAAGTAATTGATGCTTGGCATAAAGATCAGGTATGTGACTTGAGTAAATGGTACAGTAAATACCGGGTACATTATCCTCATCCAATAATCTTTGATAACAGTACACAATTCTAACCAAGCTATTATCATCCGTTCTTGTAAATTCATCATCATCTCGGATTTGGTAAAGTGTATCGTCTGAGTTTTCCCCCTGCCCTGCCACATCAATAGCAGCATCCACAAACTCTTCTGACCAATTTTCGGTACTAATTTTAGCCTTTAATTGCTCGGGTGTCATTGACACAACATGAAACATATATGGTGCTTCCTGTGGATCGATACAATAGCTAGGCCAAAATACATCCTCATCTGGTGCAAGGGCTTTGATCTTGGGTCTACTTACAACTTGGCGAGTAACAGGTACTGTGGTTTCTCCATCCTTACGCATTTCCTTTAACATTGCCCGTGCCTTGGACTTGCTAATATCAAACTGCGTTTTAAGTGCCTCACTTAATTCCTCATCCATACTGCCATCCTGTATCGCTCCGGCAATTTGTGGAAGTACTTGGGCAATCTCTTCTAACTTGATGGTTTGTTGCTGCTTGAGTTCTTGATTCTCGTACCAGCAATAATGTACCATCATGCCCTTCTCAAATAAATGATTCAATCCAAGTTCAATCTCTGGGTAGAACTCTTGCATCTTGGAATTAATTAACCAACGAAGGAACATACTCACTACATTGGCACGCTCCACATCACTTGATTCTGTGGGTGTGGCTACAATGTGCGCACGTCTTGTTGCATTCATACACATTGCAACTCGGCATGAGATTAACTCATCTGCCATTTTTACTTCCTGGTCACTTGCACCCTCCCAAGGAAATACCTCACCTGTTGAACTTTGTGAAGCGTGCTTCTTAAAGTCATCCGACTTGCCAGACCATAAGCAATGACGGGTATCGTAGTCCCGTTGCCTGCGGTCTAACCACTCGCCCAAATCACTTTGTGTGCGTTTGTACGCTTCACTCAGGTAGGCAATGTCAGGTTCTTTGGAGACATAGAGTAATTCTGGATCGCTGGCAGAGAGCATGTGTAGCATAAAGCTACAAAAGTAGCCTTATGTAGTCAATCTAATACCCACCACCACCTGTGACTTGAATGTCACGATGGGTGATATGTTCCGCACCACTTACAAATAGGTAACGCAAGCAGTCAATTTGGTCAGAGAAGTAATCACTCTTACTCTCCCCAGCATATTCAAGCATGGAAGATATTGTATTCTCGCATTGATCGGAGAAGTAAAGCTTGGGGCAATTCTTATCAGTCATGGGTTCTGTATCATCCCAGCTAAGTGCATCATTGATCTTCGCAATACCAGAGTCTATGGACACACCCGGTGCAGCACGGAATACAAATCCCATGTTACTCATTGTATTAATTATATTACTCTCCCCTTCCTTGGTACGCACTGTGGCTGCACCCATTCGTGGGTCAACTATCCGCTCAAACATTTCCTCACCATCCTCCTGTGCCTCGAAGTAATCTTTGTAATCTGTGTATCCCCATCCTAGAGGACGTTGTCCAGGGCCAGGTTTACCAACTGCCTTACCAGCACCATTGATGTGTGGGATTGCCCATGCTCCCATCGTACTGTCAGGGAACTCACGATAGATATATATCTTCTTATCTTTTGTCACACCTGCCCATAATCCAACCCAAGGTTTACTCCCACCTGGATCGCATATAAAGTAACGGGTTACATTTACAGTTGGGTCGAGGACAAAGGGTATCTTGCTATGTTCTATTACATTTGTCTCACGCTGAAATTTTGCGAATTTACCCTCAAAGCTCTTGCTTGGAATACCAAATAATCGTGCAAGCTTTACTTCCTGTGGTTGCTTACTATAGGTACGCACAAGTTCATTTGCATCCACAAATGGTGAATCCTGTGACCAAAAGTAATAGATCCGACAGTCAGGCCAATTAGCAGACACTTGTTCAGTAGGTAGTTCCTTATCCATTAACGCAGAGTACTTTGACCTGACTGTCGTAGCTCCTTTCAATAAACTATTTACTAGTGGCGTGTAACCTTGCAGGGTCGTAAAGGTCAAAATCAAGCGACCATGATTATCGGTAAGTCTTGCCAATAGCGTGTTAAAAATATTCTCAGGAATTTCCTCATCCGCATGAATCGTATGGGCTGCCCATCCCTCAAAGATTTGTGGGTCTGCCATGTACTGCCTGTAATTATTAAAGTATATCGTACTCCCACGCTCGGCATCTGGATGAGTGGGTGGAAGGATTGCTTTGCCTGCATTAAATCCATTCTTCTGAGTGTATTGCAGACTATGATTCTCACTCTTCTTCTTGCTTCTCTTGTATCGTGCCGGAAGCGAGTCCCATATATAACGCTGGGAATCACTTATACTACGCTCCTCACTGACATGCAAAGAACGTATCTCTGCTTCGGGTATGTTCTGTGCCAAGTGGACAAGCAAGCGAGACGCGAAGGTAGTCTTGGATGATCTGTTACCACCCAAGCAAACATGTATCTTAGTATCCTTCCAATTTTCCATCACCCTACGCCACCCAGGAAGAGTCCAACCCCATTCGATTGGATCTTCCTTCTCGCTATTGGGTTGATCAAGGAGCAAGCGTGTAAGTGTTTCTGCTCGTACAGGATCTTGTACAGTTAGTCTGTCTATCTCCTCATCTGATAATGCACACTCCAACTCTCCCTTTACATACTTGAAGTCATCTGTCCAAGGGACGCCAAAGCGCGCGTCTATCTCATCAGCATAGGTTATCTTACCCACGATTTAATATCTCTATTCCTACAATCAACGCTTCTTCGAGCGTGTTACACGGGATTTCCTTTTCACCAATTGTCCAGCATTCCGTATTCTCTCCAACGTCTCTGGGCTTAATTGCAAGGGTGGTGGCCCGAGCTTTCGTAAGTCGCACTTCGGTAATTCGACAACTGATTCGGATATCGCTCGTCCGTATTTTTTCCAAAAGATCGGATTGTATCCCGGTGGTACTTTCACTTGTCATTACAATTGCAGGTTTCTTCTTCAAATATTTTCCATTGCTTGCCACATCTCCAACACCTTAACCATCCCACCGGGCTTTTCCTTGCCCATAACTTCTGTTGTTCCATTGACCAATCATCATCACCATCAACCCACTTCATTGCTTTGCCTTCTCCTCCATTAGTTCCCTCCACACATCGCAACATCTTCTCTTTAACTCTTCCACCTCAGAAGTAAGTTCTGCGTTTTTCTTCTCATGGTCTGCAATAGTAGCAAGTAACTCGGTATTCTGCTCGCTCACTCGCTTCACCCATTGAGGCCAATTCTCCACCTTCTCGCCTGTTGGCTTGTATATATTCATTCTTCTTCCTCCTCGTCTTCATCATCAAGTACGATGTCGCATTCAAAAGCTATGACATCTTCATCATAGTACTCCTTCGCGGCATCCACCATACATTGAATGATCTCCTCATCCACCATGTCAGATTCCTCTGACCAGCGATGAATCATATTCTTAAACTCGTGGTAACATTGTTCTCTTGCTTGCATTTCTTCTTAAATCAAGTGTTTTGCGACACGGCATTACTCTCGGTACATCTGTTCGATACACCTCGCCATCTTCCGAAATCGCTAGTTTATTCTTCCCCCAAAAACGATACCAAGCTTCTTGCATTTCATCCCAAGTTATTTGCTCAATTTCCATTATCCATTTCTTTCCATAAAGTACGCCATGCTAGTTCTGCGGTCTGGGGGACAACTCCATTCCCCAAGAGCCTAAGTCTGTCCACCCTGTGCTGAGTCCCATTAGTTGCTCCACCCATGAAGGATTCAGCTTGCCTGTTGTCTGCCTGCTTAGTGTCTTCTTCCCCTCCTCCAACCTTTTCCTTGCTGCTTCGGGAGTGCTTGCAAGATGTGCGTCTCCCATTATCGGTGTTGCCCACGACCCTTGGCTCTTCCCACTCGTATTGCTCTTCTCCTGGTCTTGCAGGCCATTGTGTATGACTACTTTCGCAACAAGTCCGCCTCTCCTCTTTGGATTCGGATTCACATTGCTCGAATCGTCCTCTAGGGGTGTTGGCCAATTCTTCTTCGCTTCCTCCGCTAGTATCTTGCCTCCCGTTCCGGGCTTGCGACTGCCTGGGTTGCCTGCTCGTGGGGTTGGCCAATTCATCTTGGGATTGTTTACATCCTCCCTCAAGTTCTTGCATCCGCCCTTCTTCTTGTTCCTCGCAAGTGCTTCTCCCGTCTTGGGTGGTAGATGATCCATCGTGTTTGGTGTTGCCCACTTCATCTGATTCAAGTCTCTCCCCAAGCACTTCTGATTGCTCTCCTTCGCAGTTCTCGCTCCCTCGATGTGGTCGGAGGCTTGTGGTGTTGCCCAGTTCTGCTCCGCTATCTGTCGAGGTAACTGATCGTTCCTCCTTTTCCCGTCCTTGCGATCTTTTGCGAGCTTTGTCACCGAATCCTTCCAATCCCGTGAGTTTGGTGTCACCCAA
>Ga0181392_1000790_pt1 | contig 12091 bp, 9 predicted proteins | sample 15SPOviralmetaG_FD_130083 | JGI IMG/M metagenome (GOLD analysis project Ga0181392, IMG submission 130083) | Marine viral communities from the oligotrophic San Pedro Time Series (SPOT) site, San Pedro Channel, CA, USA - 15 SPOT_SRF_2010-09-15 | ecosystem: Environmental > Aquatic > Marine > Strait... | reverse complement strand
TGATTCACCATCATCACTTCGGATAATAATACCACCTTTAGTAGTCTGTTCGCCGAAGTGCATGTTGTGTACTAATACTCTATTTCTTATAGGGCGGATTGAATCAGCAGTAATTGTGCCTTGCACACCCTTCTTGCCTGCCGCCATTGCTTCATAGTCCATAGCCATTACTATTCACCTCTTTTTACAAAGTTACCGTCTGCGTCTTCTACCCAATCATCAGCTTCTTCTTTTGCTTCAGCTTTTGTTTGGCCTGCTTTCGGTTTAGTAGAACGTGGCTTTGGTGCTTCAACTTCTGTTGCTTCAGCTACCGGCTCTTCTACTACAGGTGCTCTTTCAGATGCTTCAAACTGTGTGGGCTCTACATTATCTTCATAGTAGTCACGTAAAACTTCTTCACGCTTCTTAATAATCTTTCCACCCGGACCTAGTTCATCGCCTCTAGCATTTACACGAACGTTACCCACTGCTGGTGTTAGTTCGTTTCTTTGTCTAAGCAAATCCATATCAACGGGTTTACCCTGCATTGATCTGTATTGTTTTCGACCTGTTTGCTTTACTGCCATTTTAGTCTCCTTGTTATATTAGTACTTATCTCAAGAACTCTCTCCAATCCAGGTCAAACTGGATTGAATCTACCTTATGTACACCAATTAAATATAGTACATAAGATGCTACAGAGCTACCTCTACCTACACCCCATACAATGTTATTCTCACGCATGAAGTCTACTAGATAGATCATATATCGTAATAGGTTGTGCATATCACGTTGTTTGTACTGTTCCATTTCTTCCCATATACGATCTTGTACATGTTGTGGACATGGTGTTTCTGCTTTACCTAATACGTATTCATATACGTTAATGTCTTTATACTCATCAGGCATAAACCATTCGCCTTGACATACTCCGTCAAAAGTCTTTTGATCTACATCTAATGGAATATACTTTTGCAATGGCGTCATACCTTGTTCTTCCATTACACTGTTAAATTTATCTACATCATCACTAGCGTCACAGAGAACTACATGACACTTGTCAATATTACCACTATAGATCATATCGACTAGATCACTATTCGTAAATCTCGGGATTCCTAGCTTGTCTGTTTTCATTAGCATACACTTATTTTAACTGATATTAATCAGTTTGTCAAGATCTAAATCGCCATTTTGTTGATTTTTTTCTTGTTCTAGCTTTTCTTTTGCTTCTTTTACTAGTGCTTCTTGCTTATAGTACTCGATAAATGTACCAATTTGCTCTTTTATTTGAGGATTATTAGATTGGAAATACTTCTTAGTTAGCTCTGCTACTTTGTCGTATATTTGGGCAACCGTCATTTCAGAAGTATCTTCTTGAAACGGATGAAACATCTTATTGATAAATGCCTATGTATTCTGCCCAAACAGTTGTACCACTGTCATAACTTACAAATTCGAAAACATAATACTTAGTTTCTTCACCTACGCCTGGAGCACCAATTACTGCTGTAAGATCATTTGTTGGCCAGTTAGCGTTTTTCTTAATAGTTCCTCCACCTGCATTACTTGCAAATGTAATAGTTCTATTAGTTGAACTACCTGCCGCTTGATCACTTTTAATATGTAAACGTACTCTACCTGTTCTTGCTACTGTGCTTGACCAATTAGATAAAGTAAGTGTAATATCTGCACCTACTGTAAATTCTTGGTATGCACCATTGTCAAGGTTAATGTTTTGACTAGTGTTAACAGTAGCACCAGCAACATATCCTGTTTCTGTAGTGTTTTGAAAGTTTGCATTATTAATAGTATTCCCTAAGAAATTGTTATCTGCATTCTTTACTGCACCGTTAGTTTGTAGTGCTTCAATCTCTGCTTTTGCCGCCGCAAAGTTTGCCACTGTTGTTGCGAAATTATCACGAAATCCCTGCGAGTCATTGTCTTGTCCCGCTATAGGAAAATCAGCACTAATTCCTGTATCACTAATATTACTTGCCATAGTTTATCCTCTCGTTGCTATTATTTATCAGCATTATACATTGAACTGGTAGTTTGCGAACGGAACATATTGTTCGTTACTATTACCATCTGTACTATCGATATTGTATCTTTCAATTTCAATATCTAGTTGTTTAAAGTTAAAATTACTATTATTAATGTTTAGAATTACACTATCAGCTTCGCCTGGCCTACAATAACATAGCGGTATTGCTAGTTTAAAGCCCAGTTCTGCTTGCCCTGCTTCTTGAGCAGTACGCATCCACAGTGGATAAAACTCTCTTAGATTCTTTCCAACTGCACGTATTCTATCTCTCATGTTAGTAATATTACTAATATATTTTGTTTGATCTTTACTATCACTAATTTTTATAGCATCACTGTCGATCTTAATTGTATTAGTAATTGGACGTAGTCTTAATGGATCTGAACTAATACTATCATCAATACTTTGACTACCAATTATTGTACCGTCTTGTAGTTCGACAGTAATAGTTCCGCCTGGAGCAAATGATACAGGACCTACTCTAGTAAAGATTGAAAGTGTTCCTGTATTAGCAGGACTAAGTCCATCACCACCACGTAGTCCTAAGTCAAAAAAGCCTTGTCCTGTTCCTACTCCAGTGTTATCATCTGTAACAGAATATTGTATACTATCTACTGTAACTTCATTTTGTGTTAAATTAGTAAAACTTGCGTTCGTTTTGCCTTTGCTTTCGTCTGGCTCTGCCGGATCAATTATGTCAACATAAATTACTTCGTATACTGTTTCATTGCTTCCAGGATTTTTTGCAATCGCTTTTTTCACAGCACCAGTTTTATATTGTTTACGCTTGTGATTTTTTGAAACTGCCGCAACAAACTCACCAATCTTTTTTGTTTCAATACCTGCATATGCTAACATCTTAATTTGAGGCTGTAGTCCAAAACTATCATCGTTTGGTCTGTAAATACTTGCTGGTGTAAAAATAGTTGGATCAGATATAAAATTTCTAAACGTGTTACGTTGTACTTGTTTTAATAAAGGAATCATTGTAACACTACTATAAAGAGTATCATCTGGATCAGTTGTTGTAATTGTAAACGTTCTTGTTGTTGCACTAAATTGGAATTGATCTTGTGCTTTAACTGTAAAGGTATAACTTCTGTCAATAGTAGTTGTTATACCGTCAAATGTTGTTTCGGCAGTTCCTTTGTCAATAGTTGTTAGTCCAGGCTTATTAGGTTCTCCAAACTGATTTACTTTACCTTGTAACTGTCCGTCAATAGCAAGTCCAAGTCCTGGCGGCAATCTTCCCGAATCTAATGTGTATAACACAACGGCATTAGGAACACTACTTGTAGCACTTACATTTAATGTACTAACAAAGTTTGCTCTAAGATTTCCTAATGAGGATGCTGTATTCCAACTAATTGCACTTTCAACTTCTCCTAAAAGTTTAAGTGTAAATTGTTTGTTCTTTGCTACTGTAGGATTTGTTAATATTGTTGTTCTTTTTTCAAAACTATAAAAAGACATAGTAATAACTTTATTTGCTACTACTGCTCCAAAAGGATCATATGTCTTAAATCCTACATCTGTAATAGTTCCTAAAAAAGATCCTCGTAAATAATCTATACTTCCTACTTCAATTTTAACTGTGCCAGTATTATCTGATGTAGATGTAACTCTACCTTTTTCAACAGTCCATACAGTCTTATCAATAATGTCAATTGATCTATATGATTTATTATCACCTGAGTCTACTTCTGTAACAGGAACTTGGTTAAACACAATCCAACCTGTTGCTTCTAATCCGTTAAACAAACTATCAGCAAAGTCGCTAAATGCTACATTATCTAAACCACTCCATGGTTGACCAACACCTATATTATTTGCAAAAGGTTCTGTAGTTGTATTTTCTTTAGAACCAACTTGTCTAAGTGCTTCAACAGTAAATTTATATTCTGTAGTCACTGCTGGTTGATAAGGAATACGTCCTGCAATCTCGCCAGACGTACTATCTATAGACATGCCTGGAGGTAATGCACTTACAGTGCCGTCGTCGTTTGAATCCTTAACAGTAAAACTAATGATACCAGTATTACTAGTAGGATCATAAACATCTAAAAATAATGTTACATAATTATTTGCTCTTCGATATCCTAAATCACTTGGTGTTAACCATACTGGTGCTCTTAGATAGGTATTATCTGCTGTAAATAATCCTGTACCTAATTGCATTATTGTGTTATCTGTTCTTAAGAAATCATCTCCTACAAGATAAATTTGGAACTTACGTTCTGTAATTACAACACCATCACTTGCACTTACTGTAAACTCGTAATATCTATTTAATTTTTTAGGACTTTGAGTAGGAACATTATAATCAAAGAATGTTGTATCGTAATAATAACTTTCAAAACCGTTTGCACTTTTTACACCAAAATCAAATGGGTATGTACCAAATACATTAGTATCAAAGAATCCTGCACCTGCTCTCTTTTCTAATGCAAGTATTGGTTCAACTATACCTGTAAGTCTACCTGTTGTTTTGCCTAATGTAATACCCGGAGGTAATTCTCCATCATTATCTCCGATGAAATATTCTATCTCATCACCTGCTGGAAGATCAGGATCTATAACTTGTAATTGAAAGTCTACTGGGCTACTATCTAATATATAAAATCTATTATTAGGACCAAGTGGTAATGGACCTTCGTTTGTGATCCAAGTTGGAGAGTCAGCACCGTTAATTTTTAATTGAAGAGTCATATCTTCTTGGAGAGTATCTTTGACTGCCCTAATAACAAATCTAAATAACTTTAGTCTTTTAACTTCAAATGGAGTACCTAATAAGTTATCTCCGCTAATTCTTAAGCCGCCAGGTAGCTTTCCACTAATAACTGTAAGTGTACAACCAGAAGTAATTGGTAAAGGAATTGATTGTGTAATACTTTCTTCGTATGTTCCTAAATCGTGTCCTGGATTAACCGTCCATAAATTAGCATGCGGCATTCAACACTCCTATAGCGTTCCCATATCTGCTTCAACTGATGTTGATGCTGTAAAGGTTGCATTTCCATCATCATAATCAATTTCTAGATTATGTGCTAGATATTCTAATGTGCTGGTAAACACTGTAGGAACTGCTTCCCCCATATTCAATGTAAGGTATTGTTGTAGTCCATCAAATGTTCTAATATCAAGATCATGCACATTACCAGTCATGTTACCAACATTAATAATATTATTTGTCTGTGCGTTAAGTGTTGCTGTTAGTTTAGGATCTGTTTCAGTTTGTATAGAACTTTCACTGCTAATTGTTAGTGTAGTTCCATTTAAATTTGTTGTAGTAGTTCCACCACCTGCAAGTGTTAGTGCATTACCATTAGAGTCTAGTGTAACATTATTGTTGTCTGCAAATATTTGTACGCTAGGTAAGCCTGTTGATGTACTATTAATTGTAATAGCATTAGCATCTGCAGATAAATTAATTGCCGCACCTGCTATAATCTTTTTAAATTGTAATTCAGTTCCGCTTATTTGGCCAAATAGTCCTTCACCTGCACTACCTAAGTTTGCAACTGTAGTTGATTCCGTACTTCTAGCGTTAAGTTCTGTAAAATTACTGTTTACTTTTACAAACGCTTCACGTAGATCATCACCTGTACCGTCGTTTGCAATAGTTCCGATGTTGATAGTTTGTATTGCCATATAAGTCTCCTATACTATATTTATCGCTTCTTCAGTCCTATAACATTACTTGTAAAAGGAACAGCATTATTATATCTATTAAACAACATTTTATTAGGGCCTCCACAAATATCAGTTGTATCGCCATAGTTGCTAATATTTGATTCGTCTTTTAAAACAGATAAAGCATCATTTTCGAGTTTGCTTTTTAATTGTGCCGGAGTTAAGCTAGGGTCAGCTTGTAAATATAATGCACCTACTCCACAAACCTGTGGCGAAGCCATAGACGTTCCACTAATATTTGTTTGCTTAAAACTAGCATTGCCAAAGTATGGTGTGTTTCCGAATCTAGTAGTAGTGCTACATGCACTTACGATGTTTTCTCCAGCGGCAAAAATATCTACTCCTGGTCCTGTTGAACTAAAACTTGTTTTTCTTTCTGTTGTTGCATCTTGTGGAGTACTATCTGTACAACCTACTATAAGTGCTTGATCATCAAAAGGCGAACTTCCTCTATGATAATAGTTACTTGTTCCGCCACTATAAAAAATAATATTATTGTAATCAGGATCACTGCTATTAGCAATTTTAAAACTATTGTTACCTGCCGCAATACAAATATGTACACCTGCATCAATACAATCTTGTACATCTGCATCTACAGATGATAATCTTACAGGACCTCTATATGCAAAGCTAGAGTAGTAAGGATAAAATCCATATGTGTCTCGATGATAAGCTGTACCAGTTTCCCAGCCTGCTGTACCAGAATTATAATTTGTTCCTCGGTATACATAACTGTTTATGTTTGAAAAAGAAGTCCCCATATAAAAACTATATCCCCAACTTGCATTTACTATGGTAGGTCTTTTATAACCAGTGTTTGGGTCTATAGGTTTATTTTCGTGCCAACCTTTTATTACATCAAAACATGAACTTGTGCTTATACCTCCTGAGTCGCCGGATCCTTCTAAACCTGCTACTTTCACACTATAAATTCTAGCATTAGGAGCCCAACCAAAATTTAGTCCTGTTGCAGTTCCGCCACAATGTGTACCGTGACCGTCTGTATCACCATAGTGACTAGCACTCTGTGATCCTGAAACTCCTGAAGCACTATACCAATCTATAAGTTGTATTCTACTATTACCGCTAGTATCAGTAAATTCTGGATGATCAATTTGTAGTCCGCTATCTTGAATTACAATATCAACACCTGTTCCGTCCATTGAATGTGGTCTGCCAAAAGGATTAGTAGCTAATGAAGTTGATGTGCCGTATTTGTTTTCTACAAAACTATGTCTAATCTTCCCCCAGTCTCTATAATCTCCTGAGTCGCTTGATGATTTATTAAAATTAGCAGTTTGTGTTGCTTGGTATCCTATACCTATATCGTCTCTGTCTTCTGGACGTAGTTGTACATCTGTAACTCTACCATCGTTACGCAAAGTTTCAGCCTCTGCTTGCGTCAATGCGTAGTGTGTATTTCTTGTAGATAATGCTCTTGGATCTGCAATGTCAACAGTTCTATTTGGAATATCTCCGCCACCTGTTGACGAAATCATTTCTTGATTGAATTCTGCGTAATCAACACCCTTGTTGAGTGTGACAATGTATTCTCTTTCACTCATGCTTACTCCTAGTGCAAGTCAACCCAAGCACCGTTGGCATAACCTTGGAACTTGTTAGTTGTAGTGTTATAGATCATATCTGCATTGCCTGGTGTTAAGCTATTTCTTTCTGTTGTTGTATAACTAGCAAGCCTTAAAGGACTTTGCGTAATTCTAACTTGATCAGTAGCTCTTAACTCAATTGAACTATTACTGTCTATTGCAGGTATACCTATGCCATTGCTTTCAAAACTATCTGCTGTAAATTTTTGTGCATTAATATTTCCATCTACTACAAGATCACTGCTCATTCTAACACTAGGTGTCATTACAATTTGTGAACTATCATCAGTATCTATTACGCTAGAACTAAATGTAAAGTTTCCTACTGAGTCACCGCCTGTAGCGTTAGTCCAAATACCGCCAACATATTTTATAGTTTGTCCTTCTTGTGGACTGTTAATACTAACATCTTGTAGAGTAGTAATACTTGTTGTTGATAAGTTTTGTAGGTAACCTGAATCATTTGTAAATGTACTAATGTTTGTTGGTGAACCTGTTAAGTCTGAGTATGCACCTGTGGTAGCTACTGTTGCTAGTGTAGGTGTACCAGTTACGTTTGCATATGGAACTCCGGTTATATTTGCACCTCCACCGTGGAAGTTAGTTGCATAAGCATTAGAATAAACATTATTACTTGCACCTAAGTTATATGCACCAGTTGAATACGGTGTTACGTTACCAAAACTAACACTATCAGTTACTTCAGATCCGCTTGATAATACTTGACTAAGTGTAATACCCGTAAGTGATGCACCACTACCAATAAACGATGTTGCATTTACGTCACCTGCTACTGTAAGTTTGTGCGATGGTGTTGTTGTAAAAATACCAACACGCTTTGTTCCTGTATCAATTTTAATTGCTGTTTCAACACCTGTTATTGGTTTTACCTTAATATCTAAATCTTGTTCGTTAACAGTATTTTCGATAATGCCTGCATTATCTACTCTAATTTTAATGTTGCTGTTGCTTCCTACAGTAATTCCAACATCACTATTGAATGTAACACTACCATTTTGTGTATAATCTCCTGTGCTACTAATAGCATCTGTAATACCATATCCTGATAATGTTGTAGGTAGTCCTACTAATGAACTGAACTGACTGTCAAATAGTGTAGGTTGATTATTTAAATTTGTATAGTCTAAGAAGTAAGGACTGTCAAAGCCGTCTAGTGTATCAGCATTAAGTCCGCCGCCACCTGAAGTTGCATCGTTAGCTGGTGCCCATCTAAGTCCATCCCACTTTAATACTTGTCCTGGAGATGGTGGTGTGCTTTGTGTATCAACATCTGATAAATCACTTATGTCATCTACAAGATTTGGTTTGTCTGAAAGATTGTTGTAACTGCCAGTTGTTGCTATTGCGGCTAAACTAGGAGTTCCAACTACTTCACTATAATTAATAAAACTGTTTACCCAAGCACCTGTGTTACCTTGTCCAGCGTTAGCGTTCCATTTTAAAATATTACTTGTAGCAAGTCCTGAAAGATCAGTAACAATGCCACCACCGCCACCACCGCCACCACCTGTTGCGGCAATAGTAATAGTTCCGTTTAAGTCATCGTATGTAATATCAATTCCGCTACCTTCTCTAAGTATAGCATTTACTCTGTCATCTACTCTTTCATTTGTAAAATATTGGTTACTACTGCCTTCTGGCAATTCAGCAGTGTTAGTAGCTACAGTTGGTTTATCAGCTAGATCATTCCAACTACCGCTAAATGGATTATAGCTTATACCGCCAAGTGTAAGTCCTGTAGCAGTAATATTTCCTGCTCCAATAATACCTGAACCTGTTAAGTCTAAATTATCACCTATTGGTAATTCTTTAAGTTTATTGCTATCGTCTCTATCAACTATGAGTGGTATTCTATTTGCCATTTTGTTTTCCTTATAACGCCGCTATTCTAGATTGGAAGTCTGCAAAGTCGGCGCTTGCCGCTACTTCTGTTTTTAATGTTGCTAATGTAATTGTTTCTGCTTGTAATGCACTTGCCGCCAAAGTACCTTGTGCAGATGTTGCCGCATCAGTAATTCCATAACCAGCTAATGTAGTTGGTGTTGTTCCTAAGTCAGCAAAGTCTACTACTGCATCGGTAATACCATATCCTGCTATTGTAGTTGGCTTGCTTGTTAAACTTGCAAATGTTTGTGCCGGGATAGTTAAGTTAGTTAGGTTACTTCCGTTTAATGCTGGAAGTTGACCAACTAATACTGTTGCTGTTATAGTTCCGTTTACAGCATCTACTAATAGTGTTGAGTCATCTGCAAATACAGATCCGTTAATATCTCTATTTTTATTAGTAACAGCAAGCTCTGCAAAGTTAGCATTAATTTTTGTAAACGCTGTTCTTAATGGATCACCGTCTCCTTTATTAGCACTTGATCCTATATTAATTGTTTGAATAGCCATTACACTCTCCCTACCACTACTTCAACGAACCCTTGTTCGTCTCCGTCTTTAGATCCTACTGCTTTACCTATTACAGTTCCTACATTCGGATTATTATCTACCATGGCGTAACCTGGAATTGCACTTGAAACAATTATATCACCTTTTTCAACAGCACCTATTACTTTACAAGTTGTACGTCCTTGTAATGCTAATGCTGTAACAAAGTCGCCTTGTAAATCGCTGTTCATTAAGTGTGCTGGATTCTCTGAAACAACACCAGCAACTTTTCTATCACCTTTAGACATTGTAGTTGTTAGTTCTTGTTCACCACCAAATACTAATACAGTTCCTGGATCATACATAGCATCTGCTAGATAATTCTCTGCTAAGTCAGCATATTGTGCTGATGTTGCACTACCATGGAATGTACCAAATTTTAAAACAGTTGTACCAATATCATATCCACCATTACTAGATGGTGTCATAGCCGCTTGCTTGAATATTACTGCCGCTGTATTATTGTTAGCAACAATAGCAACTTCTCCTGCACTACTAAATCCTGTGCCTGCACCAATACCAATACCTGTACTTGATGTACCTTTTTCTCCTGGTGCTTCTATAAATGATGTATATAGCCAACCTGTTGCAAGTCTTGGAATATTTTGTGTAGCATCATTTGGATCTGCTTGTTGGTTCTTTTGGAAGAACGACGGTGTAATATCTGTTGCACCAATCTTAATACTTCCTGCATATGTTGTAGTTGTATTACTTGGAACTGTACCAACTGTATCAAACACTGTAGCACCACCTGGTGTTTTCATTGTCATTGTTAAGTTAGTTTGGTCTAAGATATCATAGTTATCTAATTTAAATTTCTGTCCATCAATACTTCCATCTAGACCTGTTTTTACAATTCTATCAGCAACACCAGTTGTAGTAAATGAACCACCTGTGTTAACAATGTCTGCAAAACTAATTGCACTTGCATCGCCTGAGCCTGTAGCACTTCTAGCAAATACTGTGTTTTGTGCAATATCTGGTAAGTCAGCAAAGTCAACTGCACTTGCTTTTAGTGTTACCCAACCATCTGTTACTGTAAAGTCATCTGCATCAAATGCTGACAGTCCTAAATCACTTTGTGCAATACCTGTTGCGTTAGCTCTTGTAGTTGCCGATTGCATTGCAAGTTTGCTTTGTATAATTCCTGCTGTAGGACTTACATCACCATTTACAATTACTTCTGAACTAATTGCCGCTGTTGCAACATTACTTCCGTTACTTGTAAACACAACGTCACCTGTAACAGTGTGGTTATCATAAACTCCACCATGGTACATTAAAATATCATTGTTTACTCTATTAGCAATAGTTAATCCAATAGCTTCGCCACCAAACGGTGTTCTGTTGTCTACATATGATTTTGTAGTTACGTCTTGTGGGTTAGTTGGATCACTGTGGTTGTAAATCTTATTACTACCTGCATTAATATTTCCTGTAATTGAAGTAGTACCATCTCTAGCAATAGTACCTGGTCCAATAGTACCAGTCGAAATTATTACACCATCTCTATCAAAGTGTAATCTTTTCTCTATAAATTTCTCTACAGCAAATTCTGTAGGTACTGCCGCCGGATCACCATCTGCCATTGTGTCGTCATTACTAAATTCTGTAATTCTAACACCTTGTCTAAATCCTAATCCGTCTAAGTTACTAATAGCAATCGAAGCCGCAAATGTAACTGTACCTGTTCCTTGGTCTACACTAAAGAACTTACCAACACGGAAGAATCCATCTTGGTCTGTACTTGCAAAGAACACTCTACCTTTACCACGTTCATTAACTTCTGCACCTTGATTAGCACTGATAGTTGGTTGTCCGTAAATAATACTTGGATAGTTAGTAGTGTTAAATCCACCAGTACCAATTTTATCAAAGTCGTGTCCATTAGCTCTTAGTGTTGAAATACCAACTGTAATTGTACCAGCTTCATTGTCTTGTAATGATAATGGAATAGTTCTTGTTGCCGCAGGACTAAATCTTATATCCGCCGCTAGTCCTGAACCAGTATATAATGCATTTGAACTGTTAATGTTTGATGACGCTAAGTCATTAAGTTCAATTGTAGCATATGAGCCTCTGTCTGTATAGTTTGCAACAATATGTGTTTTACCATTGAACGCAAATATCATGTCATTGTTATCAATACGAGCTTGCTGTGTTGAAGTTAATTTTTCAATAGCAATTACTACGTCACCTGCTGTAGCACCCATTGTACTACCTGTACCAGCATATGTATTCAATGCCGCTTCTGTATTTCTAAGTGTTAAGTTTAAGTGACTAAATGCTGAATCTAATACAACTTGGA
>Ga0181392_1000788_pt1 | contig 12099 bp, 12 predicted proteins | sample 15SPOviralmetaG_FD_130083 | JGI IMG/M metagenome (GOLD analysis project Ga0181392, IMG submission 130083) | Marine viral communities from the oligotrophic San Pedro Time Series (SPOT) site, San Pedro Channel, CA, USA - 15 SPOT_SRF_2010-09-15 | ecosystem: Environmental > Aquatic > Marine > Strait... | reverse complement strand
CCAGAACCGGAACCTGAACCGGAACCTGAACCTGAACCTGAACCTGAACCTGAACCTGAACCTGAACCTGAACCTGAACCTGAACCTGAGCCAGAGCCAGAACCCGAACCGGAACCAGAACCGGAACCGGGAACACCTGTTCCAGCTGATGGAGATATTATTGCATTTGCAATGGCGTTAGTAAATGAACATGATGATAATTCGACATCTAGAAATAATAGAAAAGCTGGTGGAAAAGCACATAATGTATGTGATCAAAATGATGAAACAGACAAAATTAAAAATATTATAGATACTTTTAATAATGATTGTAATACGTAAAAATAGTAGTATATGAAAATAAAAAAATTAAAATGATAAAATTATAAACTTTTTGCAATTTCTTCTAAGGTACGTTCTTTAATTGTAGGTTTAATTGAAATTGGTAGTGTATTAATCAATTTGTTATCGCTCGATATATTATTATTATATTCATAGTTATCTTTTTTATTGCACATAAACATTTCTTTCACATCTATAAGTGTTAATATAATACTATCAATTTTACATTTTAACTTCTCTGCATGAACATCAATATCATCGTCATATGTTTTTTTTAAATTATATAAGCCTTCCATTATAGATGTTATTAATTCTGTTAATTCGCATTTTATTTGTATACTAAAAACTATTGGCACAATAATATTATTGATTTTTGTACAAAATGAAAAAAAATAACTAAAATCTTCATCTAAATATTTAAATGTTTTTTCACGATTCTCATTTGACCACCATCTTTTGACTCTTTGGAAAACACCTTTTTCTTGTATGAAATAACCATCTTTGTTTCTTGCTAATTTATCACCATTTTTTATTATTGTAATAATATTAAATTTACGTTTAAAATTCATTAATTCGTCTGTTAAATTTTTGTCTACATATAATGTAAGGTTCTCATTTGTATGTGCATTTGAATTTGAATTTAAATTAATTGTTTTTAACATTCCAATATATAATATATTAACATTCTAAATTGTTAATATATTTTTTAAAATTAAACATATGGTATATATTCAGGTTGATTATTATCATATATTGTAACTTTAAACGCATCATTATATCCTTCAACATAAAGATTTTCACTATTGAATAATTCATCTACACCATATTCTTGTGTCGCACTTCTACCATTTTTACTTACTGGTAATTTTACACTATTATTTTTATCACTCATTGTGTAATATTGCCATTTATTACGACTACTATGCAAAGGTCTCCCCATTAAAGGAAGTATCGTTTCTGAATCGTCATTTCTAGTTAAAATTCCGATTTGTGTATAATTACTGTTAAAACCTTGTGTTTTAATATTAATAGGTATTCCGCGCGGATCAGTGCTATTCATAAATCCTGGCGCGGTTTTTAATGGCGGTTCATAAGGATTTAAAAGAATATCACCGGCTCTATTCGTTGAATGAAAATTGGTAGAAGAGTATAATGGTGGATTATTATTTGAATTTATGTTATCTTTTTTTAAAAAGTAATTAGATATTGTTGTTTTTTTATTATAATAAAAATAAGCAATTACTAATGCAACTGTTATTGCTATATATAACATTGTGATATTTTCGATACATAAAACACCTGGGGGACATCGTTTTGGCATTCTTAATTATATATACTTTATATTAAATTATATATAATCATTGTATAATTAGTTCTGTTTGGGAAGAGCTCTTCCTAAAAGAGGTGTTAATTTATCTAACATATTCATTACCCCACTTTTTTCAAAAGTTTCTAAAAGTTTTTGTGCACTTTTAACAAGTGGCTCCATGTTTTTCATATGTTTTTCTAAATCTTTGGGATTTATTTGTTGAAGACCTTCTAATTTTTCAAGCCCTTCTTGATTTCCCATTGCTTGTTGTAATTTTTGCATTTGTTCTGCTACTTTTGCATTATCAGCAAGACCTTCCCTTTTTTTACTTTTCTTCTTTTTAAATCCTTCACGCTCTCTCCAAGGCCAATGGCGCTTTGTAGTATTTCCTAAAAGAATTGTTACGGAAAGTGCAGATAGTAATCTTATTGTTGTTTTCTTACTAAAATAACAAGATAGCAAATATACAGCCAAGAAAAGCGTTAAAGATTCAAAATCCCTATTTGCCAAATATCCTAAAATTGTAACAATTGATATAACTAAAACAGAATAAACAACATATTTATTAGATAACATATTCATTTTCATTATATATATTTATGTTATAAAATAAATATATATTTTTGGAATATTTTGTATTTTTAATTATTGAGAAGCTGTCCAAGTTCCGCTTAATTTATCACATTTTTCCTTGGTATCAGCTTTCTCAGAACAGGTTCCGCCCATATGTTCATTGCCTTCCCTGAAACTCTCTCTTACGCGACCACACCCAAAGACAACGTTAGATACTAAAAGACCACCGAATATCTGGAGGGCTAAATTTTTAGTACAGTGTCTTAATACGTAGAAAGCGACACCAAAAACAGCTAAACATTCAAATGAACCAATACTAGCGTAACCTAGTACATTAATTAAGGCAAGAGCATATGCTACGTAAAGCAATATTTTGCTTTTAAGAATCTTGTTAACGTTCATTATATAATAAAACAATAAAAAAAAATTGATATTTAATGTTTTTAATTTTATTTATTTATAAATGCAACTTGGCTATTGTGAAATTTATAAACCAAATCATCATGGAATCTTGTTAAATAATGAATATGGTGATAAAAAATATATTTATACTAGTTTATTGTTTCAATATTCACTTTCATTATATGATTTTTACAATATATCTGTAAATTCGGCGAGAAAAGAATGGGAAGAACGAGGTCCATGGCAAATCTCCTTAACTTCTTCAAATTCTAATAATCCATTTATTAGAAATTCTAAAGCCATAAAACTTAATAATCTTGAAATTCTAAAGATTATTAAATATGAAGATTATGAATTTTGTATCATTAAAACATTTTGGTTAAAAATATTACAACGAAAATTTAAAAAATATTATAAAAAACACTTTCTTAAAAGAATTAATATGAAAAACATACTTAATCGGTCTAATATAGGTAAGTGGTGTTATTAACGTCTTTTACCTTTACCACGTCCTTTACTTCTTCCTCTTTTTCTAGATTTTGTTCTTTTTTTACTTTTTAAAGTTCTAGCTCGCATACGTTTTGTCATACGTCTACTTCTTGCTAAAGAAGCTTTTTTTGAATATTTGTATCCTCCCATTAAACCACTTCTACTATTAGAACCACTACATCCACAACCACCTTTTTGTGTTTTAGGTGTTAATGTGGTAAGATGCTTTCCAATGACCGGTATTTTACCCGCTGTGCTATCAAACGCGCTGTTAAATGTTTTGACAATCGTGTTTAACATTCTATATATTCTGGATATTATAATATTCTGGTTATTTTTAACCTGTCATATGTATATCATTGGATAGGCATACCAATAAATAAGAGTTATCTGTTATGACATCATAAATCTGTATCTTTTAACTCTCTTATAAGTTGGTTCTTAGAGAGATTTATTCTATTAATATATGCTGTATCTACTATATTATTTTTATTTAATTTTGATTGTTCTTCGTTTAAATAATCTAGTAATGTGTTAATACACGCTAATTTTTCTTTATCTTGTCTGTTTTCTTTCCAATTATTTATTAGTTGTTTTGCTGATCCTAAATATTTATTATCACTTTTATTAATTTGTTTATACAATTTATTAAGTTCTTTGTTACATTGTTTTTTTTCTTTAAGTAATTGACGTTGTTGTTCTGTTTTTTTTGCTTCTAAACTACCAGCAGTTTGTATGTTATTATGGATTTCAACGTTGATATGTTCAGAGTCTGTTGTAGGCATTATATATATCTAAGAGAGATTTATTTTAAACAATTTTAAATAAATTAATTAGATGAATGTAAATAATAGTTTAATAATTAATTTATTTTAGTGTAGATAAAATTGATTATTTTAAAATAATTTAAATATTGACAGATATTATTTAGGATGTCAAAAATTGCCCAAGAACCCTTGCTTGAAGAGAACCCTAATCGGTTCGTTGTTTTTCCAATTAAAGACCACGATGTGTGGGGACTTTATAAAAAAATGTTTGATTGTATGTGGCGCGCTGAAGAAATAGATTTGTCAAAAGATATGACACACTGGAATAAGCTGTCAGACAATGAACGTCATTTTATAAAAATGATTCTCGCATTTTTCGCCGCCTCCGATGGAATTGTTATAGAAAATTTGGGTATGCGATTTCTTTCTGAAATTCAATTACCAGAGGCTAGAGCTGCTTATGGATTTCAATTGATGATCGAAAATGTTCATTCAGAAACATATTCTCTCTTAATTGACACATATATTAAAGATGATTCTGAGAAAAAGACGCTATTTGAAGCTATAGATAATTTCCCTTGCATTAAAAAGAAGGCTGATTGGGCTATTAAATGGATTAATGATAAGCGTTCTAGTTTTGCCGCGCGTCTCGTAGCTTTCGCTTGTGTAGAGGGAATATTCTTTTCCGGTTCTTTCTGCTCTATTTACTGGCTTAAAAAGCGTGGATTGATGCCTGGGTTGACTTTCAGCAATGAATTAATTTCAAGAGATGAAGGCATGCATACCGATTTGGCTGTTATGTTATTCCATAAACTTAATAAAAAGTTAAATAAACAAAAGATTAAAGAAATTGTCAAAGAAGCCGTTGAAATTGAAAAAGAGTTTATTTGTGATGCTCTTCCATGTCGTTTGATTGGTATGAACTCGAAATTAATGAGTCAATACATTGAATTTGTGGCTGATCGCTTGTTAGTTCAGTTAGGATGCGCTAAGGAATATAAATCTGAAAATCCATTTGATTTTATGGAGATGATCTCTCTAGAAGGTAAAACCAATTTCTTCGAAAAGCGCGTCTCAGATTACAGTCTATCATCAGATAAGAAAGATGATAGCGTGTTTGAGATGGGTGATGTAGCGTTTTAAATGTAAAATATATTTGATTTAATAGTATATAAAGATTCTATACATAACCCATATATAGATGTTTTCAAAAAAAAATATCCCAGTCGTAATAGTTCATCAAACATATAAAGATTATTTAAAAATAAATTTAGAAATTACAGGCAAAAATAATAAAATTTTTTTGATAGGAGATAACAAAGTAGAACATCTAGGTAAATTAAACAATGTAACATTTGTTGATATAAAAAAATATAATAATATACCACTTATTAATGAATGTCGTAAATCATTTGTTAATTATAGTTCTAATCCTAGTAATTTTGAATGGATTTGTTTTGAACGAGTATTTATATTAAAATACTTTATGGAAGAATATAATATTGAATCTATTTTTCATATTGATAGTGATAATATCTTACTATTCAATATCAATGATTATCCATTTGAAAAAAATATTGCATATACTATAGGTAAAAATTATCATAAATATCGTATGGCTAATAGTATTCACGTTGGTTTATTAAATAAAAATTTTTGCAACAAGTTCATCGAATTATATCAAGATATATATATAAATAAAAGTAGGTTCAATTTGGTTGAAGGAAAAATAAATTATCATAGAAATAAAAATGGTCAATATGTAAGAGGAGGTATTTGTGATATGACTTTATATTATATATTAAATAATGAAAATATAATAGACGTTGAAAATTTATTAGTTCCTAAGAATAATATTGTGTTTATAAACAATATAAATAATGGAGAGGGGTACGAATCAAAAGAGCAATACAGTTTAAAAAATAATATAATAGATATAAAATTTACTAAAAACAACAAATGTTTTATTAATGATAAAATAAATAACAAAGAGCTGTTAATTTTTAATATTCATTTCCAAGGAGGTGCTAAAATATTATTGAATGAACAATTAAAAACTTATTTAAATTAAAGTATCAGGATTACTGTGATTTTTATGATATCTTATTAGAATTTAATATTAAATAAAATACAATAAATTATCATTGGGTAATTATTTGAATCTTTTAAATTTAACATGCTCATTGTAATATATAATAAATACTAATATATTTAAATACAATAATAGTAATTTTTATTATATGGAAAATATAATAAAAAAAAATGGATTATTTTGGCAATATCCAGTTATAACAGAAAAAACATTTTATGAACAAAACAAAGAAGATGAAAATTTTATTGGAATTCCATGGGCAACTATTTTGGATGTAGGTTGTAATATTAAAACGATTGTTAAAGATATAAAAAAAAATCTAGATACTAACAAAACTTATTATACATGCTGTCAGCATATATATTTTAAAAAATTTATTAATATATGGAAATTTTTAAATATTAAAACAGTTTATATCCCACATAAAGTTAAAAATGAAAATATTATTAACGAGATAACTTTTAAACCGTGCCCCTTATATGCTGTTAATATTGAAGACGAAAAAAAAAATAACATCTTTAAAAATAAAGATATTTTAAATACAAAACGCAATATTTTATATAATTTTGCAGGGGGGTACCAAGAAAATTATTTGACAGATATTCGAAAAAAAATATTTGAAATGAAACACCAAGATAAAACATATATAAAAAATACAGGAGATTGGCATTTTAATAAATTAGTATATGGTGGAAAACAAAATATTAAAGGAGATTTATTAGTAGATACAGACCATATAAAAAAAACTCAATCATATAATACTTTACTTTTAATTTCTAGATATACTCTTGCTCCAAGTGGTAGTGGTCCTAATTCTATTCGGTTTTGGGAAGCTTTGGGCGCTGGTTCAATACCCGTTTTACTAGCAGATACGTTAGAATTACCGGAACATAAATTGTGGGAAAAAGCAATTGTACGAATAAAGGAATCAGAATTAAATAATATAGATGATATTTTGGGAAAAATAGGAACAGAAGAAGAGAAGAAACGAAGAGAAAATTGTTTAAAATTATATCAATATTTTAAACATAATTATAAGAATTCTAGTGGACTGTCTATAACGTTACCAAGTAATTTAATTAGGAGTCATTTCAAATGTTTCGGTCATTTTATTACAGATCATATTTACTTATTATTTAGAATGAAACAATATTTTATAAAACAAGGATATTCAATTAGTACACTAAATATAATTTGTGATGTTAAGTTCATAAAACCATTTATGGTACAATTTTATAATTTATTATTTGAAAATGTGTTTTTTAATAGTAGTAATTGTGATACTATTCCATTAGGCATTGTATTAGGTAGTATAAATGGTAGTGAAAGAAAGCGAATTTATTTGGCAAAAAGTACTAGAACTAATCCGAACATTCCAATTTCTTTATATGAAAATGCTAGAAAATATTCTGAAACAAATAAAGTTATGATGAAACTGTTCAGAGAGAATATTTGGAAAAAACTAAATATAACAAAAACAACTGCAATTGATTTCCTAATTATTAATAGAAAAACGAATGGAAGAAAATGGCAAAATCTTAATAAATTAACGGATGAATTAAAGAGTCATAGTTTACAGTATAAAATAGTTAATATGGAAGAACATACTATAAAGGAGCAAATTTCTATGATTTATAACAGTAAAACTATTTTATTTCCTTCAGGAAGTAGTCAGGGACATTTATTCTGGGTGGAACCAGAAAACTCAACATGCATTGAGTGTTTCATTCCAGGACACAGATATATAAATACTATCATTTATTCAAAAAATCTAGGTATTAAAACAGTTGCATTATTTGATAAATTTAGAATTGCACGTATTAATAATTATTCTTTACCATTGCAGAAACTTCTATCATATCAGGAAAATTCTATCCAAGAACTCAATAGTATAACAATTACCAATGAAGAAATAGAAAAAGAAATAGAGTGGTTCGAATTATTTTTAATGCCAGAATGTAGTGAATTTTACATGCGTCAAGTTAGAGAAGATATAGATGTCATTCCAAAGTGTAAAAGAATACTGAATATTATTAATTATTAATAATATTATTTAAATATTACAACTTGTATTGATTATAATGAAATTAGCAGTTTTATTAACACAGTGGAAAAGAAATCATTTAGAAGAACAAATAAAAAGTGTATTAAATCAAAAAGATATTACAATAGATTATTTGATAGTTTTTCAAAATGAAAATCATGTTGATATAAGTGATCTTAAATCTAAATATAATTTTATACATGTTAAGAGTGATTATAATACAAAATTTTTTGGTAGATTTTCTTATTTATTTACATTACCAGTTGATTTTTGTATCGTATTAGATGATGATATTATACCCGCACCACTTTGTTTTAAAAGTTATTTATCACAATGTATTTCTAAGAATGCAATTATCGGGGGAAATGGGAGATATGGGATTTTATCGGATTATAGGTCCCAATTAATACAACCACGCGATGTTGAATTACGTAGGGGGGTCAAAGTTGATTTTGTTGGACATTTATGGTGTTTTAAAAAAGACTGGTTATATTATATGTTTGGCACAAAACCATATACTTATGATACAGGTGAAGATATGCACCTTTGTTTTAGTGCAAAAGTAAATGGAAATATTGATAGTTATATCGGAGAGCAATTAGACATATCTAGTAAATGTGACTTATCAAATAATAAATACGCAAGTGATCAGTTTTCCTCTTTTCGTACAACAAAGAAGGAGTTGCGAATAGCAGTAGAACAGTATTGGTTAGACAAAGGATTAAAGTTTATTGAATCTAATTAATATAAATAAGAATATTAATATATTTTATTATTTATATAAAATGTATTTATTTTGCTACGGAACTAGACCAGAGATGATTAAAGTGTTTCCATTAATAGACGCATTTGATAAGAATAATATTCCTTATAAGACATTATTTTCAGGTCAACATAAAGATTTATTTGAACAATTTAAAAAATATTTGCCAAAACCAGACTTTGTTATGGAAACAATGGAAAAAGAACAATCCTTAAATAAACTATCTAGTAAAATTTTTGCACAAATAGAAAATATTAATTTAACTGATATTACCCATGTTATTGTTCAGGGGGATACAACTACAGCTTATATATTAGCGATGGCAGCGTTTAATAAAAAACTAAAAATTGTACATTTAGAAGCTGGTTTACGCACAAATAATAAATATAGCCCTTTTCCTGAAGAGATGAATCGTAAATTAATATCAAGTATTGCAGATGTACATTTATGTCCGACAGAAATTGCCGTTAATAATTTAAAAAAAGAAGGAATTACTGAGAATGTATTTTTAGTCGGTAATACAGTGGTTGATGCGTTTGAATTAATATCCGCTGGGAACAAAATATTAGAAAAACCTACTTTATTAGTTACACTTCATAGAAGAGAAAATAGAAAACACATGAATATTCTTTGGGAACAATTAAATACTATTTCAAAGACAAAAAGTATTATTTATTTGATTCATCCTTCATTGAAAGAAGAAGCAAAAAAATATTTGAATGAAAATATAATAATATTAAATGGAGTTTGTTACGAAGATATGGTTGAGTTAATAAAAGGATGTGAAGGAATAATAACTGATAGTGGTGGAATACAAGAAGAAGCTGTATGTGCTGGTAAAAAAGTGTTAGTCTGTAGAGACACAACAGAAAGACCAGAAACAATAGAAACAGGATGGGGTAAATTAGTAGGAACAAATATTATAGAAAATCTTAATTTTTTATATGAAAATAAATATGAGGATAAAATATTGAAAAATCCATATGGAAAAGATGTTTGTGAAAAAATAGTGAAAGTTTTAACAACACACAGTAAAATGTATGAATGATATATAGATAAAGATAAATTATTGTATGAATTGTGTGAATATTAAAAATCATATTTTCGTCCAAAATGTAAAAATAAGATTTATATATTTAAAATTAATTTACTATTAATTTGCCTGATATTAACGATCTCATTTTTAAATATATAAATGTATATAAATGTATAAAAAATATAAAAATATAATAAATATATTTATTATATATTATAATGATAATATTAATACCTATAGGTGGCATAGGACAAAGATTTAAAAACGATGGATTTCAAAAACCAAAAGCGCTAATAAAGGTAAAAGAAAAAGAAATAATTTTTCATTTATTAGATAATTTGAATATCACCTCTAATATATCTTATATTTATATTCCATATAATAAAGAATATGTTAAGTATAATTTTGAAAATTTACTAAAATCTAAATACCCAAATTATAAATTTAAATTTTTAATTCTTGAAAAACAAACACGAGGTTCTGCTGAAACAATAAAGTTAGCACTGACTAAACTAATAAGTGATGATATTAGATATCCAATAAATATGATACAAATGAAGGATATGTTTGACAAGCCTATATTATGTTTAGATAGTGATAATTTTTATGAAACTAATATTATAAATTTGTGGAATGGTGAAAATTGTGTATTTACATTTTATAGTAAAACAAAAGAAGCATTATTTTCATATATCACAGAAGATGAAAATAACTTAATAACAAATATAATTGAAAAAGAAAAAATATCAAATAATGCTTGTTGTGGAGCGTATGGTTTTAGTTCTTATTATGAACTATTAAATTATTGTGATAAAATAATAAAAAACGATATTAGACAAAAAAAAGAATTTTATACATCAGGAGTTATTAAAGAAATGATAAAGGATGGTATACTTTTTAAAAATAAATCTATAGATAACAAATATTATTTTTCTTTGGGAACGCCAAAACAAATAAAACAATTTGAATATACATTTTTATTAGATTTAGATGGTACATTGGTAAATACAGACTATATTTATGTTAAAGTTTGGAATAAAATTTTAAAAGAATATAATTTATCTTGTGATGATAAATTTTTTAATTCATTTATTAAAGGAAAATCAGATATAGATTTTATGACTTATATATATTCGTCTATAAAAAAAGATGAATTAAAAAAAATATCTATAAAAAAAGATAACTATTTTATTGAATTTTTAAAAAAAGAAAAAAACATTATGTATAATGGTGTATTGGATTTTTTCGATAATATTCAAAATTCAAAAATTGCTATAGTAACAAGTTGTAATAAAAAGGCAGCTTCATATATATTAAAACATTATTATTTAGATAAATATATTAGTGAATTGATAGCATCGGAAGATGTTAAAAAACATAAACCGCATCCAGCCCCATATTTAAAATCATCTATTTTAATGAATACTAATATTAATAAGTGTATTATATTTGAAGATAGTCAATCTGGGTATATGTCTGCTTTACAATCAAATCCTTTTAAAATATGTTTATATGATAATGGTTCAAATGATTTTATAAAAAAAATAAATGTTTTTAAATTTGATAAGTACAAAAATATAGATTTTAACAAATTAATAACTACACATAATAACAATAATGAAAATAAACATGTTGAAATGATAAAAAAAACTATGTGTTATTTACCTATAAAAAAAATAGAAAAAAACATAGATTCAAATATAAAAACGGGTTATATTTGTGATATTAATAAATATAATGTATATTTTTTAAACAATGATATTAAAAGTGTAATTGTAAAAGAAAGTAACTATGATAATGAATTATCAAAAGTAGCTGAAAAATTAAATATGTATACAAATGAAATATATTTTTATGATAAACTATCTCAGATTATAAATGTAAATTTACCAAAATATTTTGGTTCTTATGAAATAAATAATAGAAAATCATTCATAATGGAAGATTTAACACTTAAAAATGGACATTTTAATATTGATTTAAATCGTAATATAAGTTTATTATTATCGTTGGTGGAAAAAATATTTAATATGCATAATAAATTTTATTTTACAAATGACAATGAAATAATAAATGGTATGAAAAATTTAAAAAAAATAAATGAAATATCTTATTATAAACAATTAATTTACGATAGATTTGAAATATTTTTAAATAAGAACGAAAAAATATTATCTATTAAAGAAATAAATATTTTAAAAAAAATATATAATAATTTTGATAATATTATAAATGAAGCATCTAATTTTCCATTATCATTTTGTCATGGTGATTTTAAGAGTCCAAATATATTTTATGAAAAT
>Ga0181392_1000784_pt1 | contig 12168 bp, 9 predicted proteins | sample 15SPOviralmetaG_FD_130083 | JGI IMG/M metagenome (GOLD analysis project Ga0181392, IMG submission 130083) | Marine viral communities from the oligotrophic San Pedro Time Series (SPOT) site, San Pedro Channel, CA, USA - 15 SPOT_SRF_2010-09-15 | ecosystem: Environmental > Aquatic > Marine > Strait... | reverse complement strand
TCTATATTTTAGTTTTTTAAAATTGAAAAGATATGCATATCATAATAAATATTATATATGAATATCAAATTGAATTTTTCTTATCCTCTCGTTATGACAGGTTATTTATCGCTATATTATATATATGCTTCCCTCACAATACGAGAAAAAAATAAAAAGATTAAAAGATGTAATAGAAAAATTGGAGGAGAGAATAAAACATTTACAGCAACAGAGAGTAAAATTGATTGAGTTAGTTGAGACACTTATCAATCGCGACTAATCCAACCAGTCCACGCGATAAGTTAAACGCATGTGATGCGGGCGGTCATAAGGATTAAACAAGTATTTTTTATTATGGTTTTTATCTTTCTCACTGTACACACTAAATATTCCACGGTAATTCATAATATCAAATATTCTTCTTACTATCATTTTATCTGGATTAGAGAGGCAATATCTGATTAAGTTCTTGTAATGAGAATACGGTAAATAACCTAAATTCGCCACCTTCCGATATTCCATATACAATATGACAAGTTTTATATGGTTCTCCAAACTGTTTCTTGCTCCACGCTGACCCATAACATAGTGTATTATTTAAACCGTGCGGGTCTTAACGCCAACCATTTCTCTCTTCCATACTTCTCTGCAATCGCTTTATCTACTTTATATGCGCTCCCAAACATAATGACTGAGGCGAGGCGGGCGAGAGACCACGACTGAGGTGATTGATTCGGGCGACTACCCGATCCGTAGTATGCTGCCATGCCCTTCTCTATTATTTTCTTCTGTCCCGTGTAAGTGATAATATTATCATGTATAAATTTTTTATTAGTTAAATTCACACCATATTTTTTTTTGAATCTCTCTGTGAATGAGGACGGTTTGCTTTTAAATGATTTAAGTTTTGGTCTGGACTTCTTTTCTAATATAGATTTTTCCTGCTTTTTTTTGTCTTCTTTTGAGAGAGACTTCGGCACATAAGTCTTCGGCACTTTTCTCTCTTTCTTTGTTCCCTCACCTATCGTCGTTTTTTCATAACTACTCATTTATATTTAGAGAGAAAATTGTCCATTTCTTCTTCGTAATAACTGATGATATACTCTAAATCATCAGACATACTTTGCCAAACAACATATTTTCTTTTTTTCCTTTTTTTTCTCTCTAACTCTTCTTTTACTATGCTATTCATTTTAAGTAAAAAAAAATAATGGTCTTCGTCTATCATATATAGTATATTTATTTCACAGGGCGGAGATGTAAAACCAGGGTTGTCAATCCTACTGTCTCAATTAGAGAGTAATCGGGGAAAATGACTCTCGCGCGTATATTTCTAAGTGAGAGTTCTGACTTGTTCGTTAGAGAGATATAAGTCATCTCATTCGGTTCGTACATTAAGACATTATCAATATTCCCGCTCTCGTGTTCATTCACAGGTATAACCGCTAAGATGTTCGCCCTTCCTCTCTTCGCCGGAAAACTATCATAAGAATTCAACGGTAAATTTAATAATTCTACCAAATAGTTTTGCGACCCAAAAATAGCGAATGATGCCTGGGGTGAAACCACACCCTGCACTGCACCTCGTACATTGATAAATGGTAAATCACCTCTTATATCGCCCACTGGCGCGCTGCCTACTGGAAACAATAAGTCAGGCGCGGTTATATCATAAAGTGTTCCAGCGGGCAAACTGTCTGCTAATTTACCAGAATCAAAACCCATAATTCTCTGTTTTAATACAGGATTGGGTATAACCATTCTAAAACGCATATCTACATTCAAATCAACTCCTCTGCTCGCTATTATTCCTGGGAGATCACTATCTCTCAATATTCCCAGTGTTGTGTGTGTGCTATTAAATCCTTTTATTCTTTCCATCGTCTCCTCACCCGCTGGGGTATTGAAAAATGATGGGCAGTAATTAACAGCGGTTATATCATTAAACGTTGTTCCTGCATAAAAAGCATAAAACCCCACTAAATCTTTGTTGCTCGCTAAATCACCCTTCCGTGCTGACTGACCCAAACTTACCGATGCCTGACCATTCCGATGTAAAAAACATTGTATGACATGCTGGTTAGTGACGTTTTCTTTTGTGGAGCGCCATTCTATGCATGGACGGTTTTCGGGATCAGTCGCTGGGTTAAAACCTCCTGGGACGGCGACAGCGCCTGTGGTAATTCCAGTATCCGTAAATGCTGTGTTCGCTGATGCTTTAAATTCAAAATTCCCCACACCGCCAGCATTATCTGCTTGGATTCTTATTCCACAGACGACATCATTATCGGTCATTGTGCTTGTCAATAGGGCATTTCGGTTAGATGTAAAACCTATGCAAAACCCACTTACGCTTCCTGCTCCCAGAGGCGCTCTTAACTGTTCTATGACTGAGCGCCAAACACCAGCACCACCAGTAAAACTAAAATCAGAGAATACTGTTCCTCTATAATCAGGGGCAGTCGTTAATCCAGCGGTTGCCGCTCTCGTTATAACACCATCATTTAGCGATGCTATTGACTCCTGTGTTGCCACACCGCCTCTTGTTTTCCAAAACTGTGCCTGTCGTGGTGTTCCCTTTCCAAACTCATAAGTTCCTGTCCCCGTCGGAGAGATATAGTGAGCATATATAGATTGTATTTCACATCGCTGTGCCTGATTAAAACCCACTAAATATTCTAAACCTGTCTCATTAACATTCTCTCCTAAAACAATGCTGCCATTTATTTTAGATGTCATATCATCAAATAGATTATCAATATTATTAACGTTAAATGACCCAGGGAGGACGTCTATATCTCTCTGTGTGTTGTCATGAAAAACTGTCACCCGGCAACCATCATTGTCGGGCGTTAAAACTTCCTGCGCGCTTGTGAATGCAACGGACGCTGATTTCAATGCTATTTCTGTCTGTGGCGGTATTAAAAGTTCCTCGTCAAACTGCCCGTCAAAAATAGCGTTTCTATCCAGAGTGGTCAATCTAACTAATTTATTTAAGTTTGCGTCTCTGTCCATAATATAAAATAGTTAGATTTTAAAATATATTTTTCAACCTATATGTAAGTATTAAAATTAGACATGGTCGCTCTTAAAGTAAGTTCTATAGTCCCCGCTGTGTCGTTAAATATCTTTAAAAATCGTGGATAGTTTCCATTACTTGAATTGCCGTTGCTCGTATCACTATCTATTAATAGAAATCTTCCACTTTCGTAAGTAGAAACTGTTAGAAATCCTATTCCGTAATAAGTTCCGGAACTTGCGTTAGACCCTTGTATTCTTAAATCGCCACTCCCACTTACTGATGTTCCCCCAGTTGATTCTCCGTAAATCACTACATTAGAGTATCCCTCCGTATCGAGCGTTGTGGAAGAGCGAGAGTTTGATGATATACTTTCAGTAGTCATAAAAGCAACATCCTTAACTCTGTGATGGAGACTATCATTAATGTGTAAGTGTCCTGCCGAACCTGTAATAAGAGGTTGGTAATCAGAATCACTACCTGCTAAATTTGTGGCGGTGTCTTTTCTCACACTAAGAATATGGACACCACTGTCCCCTCCCGAGTGGGCGGAGTCTTCTGCTTTTACTGCTCCTGCCAGGGTGGTTAATAAAACTTCATTCGCCGCATGGTCTGTATTCGCCGATGTTAAAAGAACTTCAATTGCTGCGGCATCAGTTTCAATCGCTGTTAGAGTTGTTTCCAGCGTGTCTAATTTACTATTCGTGGTGGTTTGGAGAACTTCCAGCGCTGCGGCATCGGTTTCAATCGCTGTGAGAGTTGTTTCCAGAGTGTCTAATTTACTATTCGTGCTGGTTTGGAGAACTTCCAGCGCTGCGGCATCAGTTGCGATTGCATCTAATACTGCGTTGTCTGTCGCTCCGAGATTCACAGTCCCTATTGTGTTGCTTCCTGTTGGGAGAGCGGGGAGAGAGACTACATCTACCTGTGCCTCACTACCCGAAACAACATTATCTAAAATTTCTACGGCAGTTTTTATCGCTGCTGTATCTAATTTAATATTATCTAATACGCCGTCAATTGTGTCTAATTTACTATTAGTGCTGGTTTGGAGAGTTTCTAATGCTGCGGCATCAGTTTCAATCGCTGTGAGCGTTGTTTCCAGCGTGTCTAATTTACTATTCGTGCTGGTTTGGAGAACTTCAAGAGCAGCGGCATCGGTTGCTATATTACCGAGGATTCCGTTCGCAGTGACATTAAGGGTTTCAATGGCGGCGGCATCAGTCACTATTGCGTCTAACTTAGTGTTGGTCGCTGTTTGGAGAACTTCAAGCGCGGCAGCATCCGTTTCTATATTTCCGAGTATAGTATCTATTCCTTGTAAAGTTAAATCTACTACTTGCTGGTTTTGCGCTGTCGCCATACCGCTCGTGGTTTGACCGCCCACCATCTTATTTGATATAGCAATCAAGTTTTGGTTCTGTGCCTCTAAAATTACTCCTGCTTTATTACCACCCCCTAATCCGTTTTGAGTAAGGTCATTTCTTAATCCACCTATTGCTATATCAATTGCCGTTGCCGAGGTGTCTATGGTTGTTAATTTTGAATTAGTTGTATCTATTTTTGAGTTAGTTGTAATTATATTACTATTAATAGCACTCGCATTTTCTCCGAGCGTATTCCCTGTCCCTGCTGGATTTGTGAATAAAGCATTCTTTGCTGCCGATAATGTCGCTTCTGTTGCTGCCCCTGTAGGTAAAGCAGAAGTTAAACAATCCACCTGTAAATGAGCGTCTCCATCACAGACTAAGGGTTTAAAATTTCCAGCACTAACATCTCTTGCGTATAAATAAGTTTGGAGTTTTGCAGAACCTTCTCCTACATTGTTATTTCCTGCTCCTGCAAAAGAATCAAGTTTATCGGTAATTGCCTGAGTTTTTGCTTCAAGAGTATCAGTTGAAAGATTAATAGTTTCAGCAGTTACTTCAAGTGCATCTACACTCGTTTCAAGTCTGCCTGAGGCATCACACTTTAATGCTCTTGCTTTACCGTTTGTTGTATCGTGAGCATAGACATAGGTTCGGTGACCCAATTGAGCATCGCCGATTGTTGTGTTATTTATCGCCCCTATAACACCATCTTGCTGATTAAATAAATTCACTAAATTAGTGTTCGCTGTCGTGAGACTGGCATTGGCGGTGTCTAATTTAGTATTTCTTTGTGCGTCCTGTTCTGTCTGTATCTGCGCCTGTTTCGTCGCATACTGACTTTCATCCGTTAAAACTGCATTTTGTCTTGTCAGAATTCTTGGCATATATATATTTAATTATATTTATTTTGCCTTAGTTATTTGTAAAAACACCGTATTATCTTCACCGACCCTCGCAAGACTTCCGTCGGGGTTAAGAATTCTAACCCTAAAATTAGATAATTTAATTGGTTGCCCTTTATGAGTGTATTCAATCGCACCCTCGCCCTGCACCGCCTGCGTACCATTCGCTGTGGCAAAATATCTTCCGACGATTGCTTGTATCTTATTATTATATTGATTAGCGCCCAGTTTCTCGCTTGGGATATTCATATCAATTTCAATCTGATAATATGAGCGTCCTTCTTCGGTTTGATTTAATTCGCCCGCTAAAACAGAGATTTCAGCAGAGACATTTGTATTTACACCTAATAATCCAGTATCACCTGGGCGGTCATAAGCGCCGTTGCCTCTCGCGGCATCAGGTGCATCATTCTTTACCACCATTACATCTACGGCGTTCAGATCACCCGTAGCATTAACCCCCTCAATTATTCTATTGTCTAAATCACCAGCGCCCGAGGCGGCAGTAAAACCTACATTCCCCACTGGGTTCTGTCCATTTCCAGGGTGAGTCCCAGGGAGCGTCCAGGCACAAGTTATTTTTTTGGGATGGACTAACATATCGCGTCTAAAACCTAATTTATTAAACCATAAATCTGGGGGAAACAATTGATTAAAACATATTCCACTATTTTTATTTGCTAAATATTGCAAGTTAGTATCTGCCCTGTTTCCCACCCGTGTCCCTACTACCGCTGGTTTATGCTGACTATATATTGAATTATGTAAATTCGTAAAAGCGAATCTTAAACCATCATAAGAGAGACCAAAATTAGATGCACCGCACCAGTAATTTCTTAAAACGCCACCGCCTATATCAGTGTCGTCAAATTGGAGAGCGCGTGCGCCATCACTTCTAATAAAAAATGGTTTCGTATCAGCGCGACTTCCATCTGCTTTATCACCTATTGCCTTCAAGTCAAGAGAGGTTGTGAAAAAATCATTATTAGTAAATCTTTGCTCTCCTGCCCCCGTAATAAATCCAGTGGGCGATATTTTAACTATCTGATCCGTTATAACCTGCGCGATATGTTCAGGAGTATATGCCCCCGCTTTTAATGAAAAATTTACTGTTTTATTTATGAGAGAACACTTATGTCCTGCTGTGATTGCTTCACTGGTATTCGTTATGGCACTGCCCGTCTCTATACCCCCGTTCTGCATCTGTTTGATGCTCTTATCCGTAAAATCAAATGCTACTGACGCGCTATTGAGAGCATCAAATGGAAATTGAAAACTATCACTTTCTTTCTTGTTTGCCCTTGCCATCAAATCATTGCTTACCGTAATAATACCCTCAGAACTCTGTATTTTATTTATTGTTTTATAATCCCACACTATCACTTTTTTTATAACCTGCCCAGCGGGTGTTGTATATTTAAAAAAGAGAGGCACTGGATTGCCACGGTTTTGGAGCATATTAACTCTAAAAGAGATCGTGCTTACCGTCACTCCCGTGCCAGTGTTTGCATCATCAATTGAAGATAAAAAATACAACTCACCATCAGGATGGACACGATTTGCTGGTGTTGCCTCAAAAGCGGGGTGGTAAGTTCTCTCGTCGCCTAATGTTCTACCTCCCACTCTTCCTGCGCTGGTTGTGTTTTCGTCCGTCTGACTCGTGTTATTGTCCATATGGTACATATAGCAACTTATGAATCCGTCATTAATGTCTTCTTCAATAATGATTGCGTTATTATTCTCTCCATCATCATCAATAAAAACTGACTGGACACCAACAACATCACCTTCTTCTAAATCTATATCAGTCGGGAGAGTGACGCTATAATCACCTGTCGTGTTCGCGCCAGCATTTGCTGAGGTTGTATTTTGGTTTGCATTCAATTCTCTCAATTCAACTACCAGGTTTTTAGTTATTATATTTCCTGCGGATGCCATATTATATAATAACTAAATAATATTAATTGATATTTTATGCGTAAGACACTAAAAATTTACCTCCCATAACCTGTAATTGCTTTCTCACTTCGGCGTAAAAGTTCATGTTTAACTGTCCACTCACTGCCTTCTGTGCCTGTGCATCTTTAAGACATGTTCTCTCATAATCTACTTGGAGGTCTCTCACTCTATCCTCAATCGCGCATCCGATGTAAGAATACTGACCAGTTTTTTGGTTCTGACTGTTTGCTGTGCCGTCAGGGTTCGCTTCAAGAGGGCGCTTACCCTCAGTTCTCAGGTCTTCGGCAAGAATGCTTCTCGCGCCGATGGTCGCGGTGTTTTGGTCTTCTAAACCACAGCAGAGCAGGTTGTCAAATGGTGCGATGACACCCGCACCGTAAGTGTCGGCAAGCAGCATTAGTTTTTGCGCATCATTATCAAGTCCCTTACCAGTAAAAAGATTTCTTCCGTTCAGCATAAAATTCACTGCTTCCTTAAATTGCGCCTTACTGGCATATTCACCATATCCGATTGAGGCATTGCCATTATTATTAGAGGCGGATGGTTGATTCTTCATCATAAGAATGCGAGAGACGTATTTATCATTATAACCGATGAGTTTCTTTTGGACGTTCTGCACTACCTCAATTGTGGCAGCGCCTGCATCCGCAACCCCCGCCTGACTGTCCACGATAAAACTATCATGTTCTACGGCGTTCCACACCACACCTTTGAATGATGATGAGAGTTTACTAATGACTTCTTTATCCATAATCTGATCCGCGCATAGCACTTCGCGTGGGTGGACTTCCGCATCTACGTTGTGTCCGCTATTTACCTGAAATGATGGGCGACTATCAAATTCAATTCTAACCGTAAGATTTCTAAATAGCGATGTATCTAAATGAGACATGCCATTCAACACAGGAAAACAGAGATTGAGAGGTAAATAACCGAGTGCAACCTGTCGTCCGAGAATACCATCGGCGACTGCTTTCGTTGGATTTACCTTTCTGCCCACAAGATTTTTCAATTGACTATCAACCACGAGCGCCATGTTGTTTTTTACCTCTGATGAGAGTTGGTCTCTCTGATGGTTATTATCCTTTAATGAATTCAAAAAAGCAAGATAAGAGTTTGCGCGTCTGAGTTCATCAATCACCTGTCCGTTGGAGCGGAGAGAGATGTTTCTAATTTTACCATATACACCTGCCATATCATTGTAATTCTCTCTTGCGGCGCGGAGGAGACCGAGGTGTAAAATTCTTAAATTAGGGTAATATCCTGTATCATTATCCAATCTAAATTCTACATGGGTCTGGTCTGATGAAACTGGGTCGTAATAACGGGTCTTAATATTTCCTGAGTATGCTGCCATTATAAAAAACGTAAATATTATTATTTAGCAATATTTACTTTTACTTTTATGCTCATTTATTTCTTCTTGCGCATCGCACGGAGTTTTGCCATCTTTTCTTTCATCTCTTTACTTCCTTTCTTCGCGGCAGGTTTCTTCGCAGCGGGTTTCTTCTCGGCGGGTTTCTTTTTGTCCATCTTTCCATTTCCATAATGTCCAGGCATCTTATAATATCCCTAAATATTTAAATAGAGATGAGCGTATGGAAAAATTGTCTCACTTGGTAGGGGCGCGCAGAGAGATTGCCACTATCAGTTTCAATTAGCGTGGTGAATTTTTGGTTTCTAAGAGAGGCAACTTCATTGAATGGCGTGCCAACAATAAAACCTTCATTACCGTGGAGTATATCAGGTTGCGCGAGTGAGTGTCCAGCATATTTAAGAGACTTAACCCCTCGGTCAAGCATATCACTCACTTCATCAATGGTATATGAGATAAATCTATTTTGAGTATCTGAAAATAAGAATTTAAGACTTCTAATTTGAGGCAGTTTCTGCAACTGGTAAGTGTTCTCCTTAGGGTCACTCTCATCGCTCTGTTCTAAAAATGAAATCGCCACACCGAGTACCGCGTCTGATGGCACTCGCGCTTGGAGAGATGCGTTCTGTGAGTTCATCGTGGATTTAATCGCCACGTATGAGTTCATAAGTATTTTAACATCTTTCTTATCATCGGGGACGGTTGTGTATCTTAATTTAAGGTTTTTCACCTCATAAGACATCGTCGCGTCGCAGTCAAGACCGAATAAAAAGTGATTAGAGCGGGCAAAATTGATTGAGACCCTAATGTATCCCATCTTATCAAAAGAATAGTCACCTCCTGTCATACGGTTAAGACACATGTTAGGTTTGATGCAAAATGGTGCTTCCGTAGTCAAAACCGCGGCAGCGCCTGTCGCCTGTTTGTTTGATGCGGCAACCGCTTCTAAAACATATACGCCGTTCGCGTCTAAACCTCCTCGTCCTTCTGCGACATGGTCGGTACGGTAAAAATCTTCAACATTCATGCCCGAGGCAGCGCCCATCTTAGCATAAACTGGGTATTGAGTTAAATTTTCTATCTGTGAGAGAGACTGGACATCCGTGGAAACACTCTCAATCAATCCGTGGAATCCAATGACATTATCCAAACTAAACTTATCCACTAATGTTTTTTCCACGTTATTTTTCTTAACAACAATTGTCCCTTCAAGACGGAGAGAGTTCTTAACGTATTTTCTTCCGCTGCCAGTCAAGATAAAATCGGCGGTGTTAAACTCAGAAAAACTGCCCGAGGCGTTAGAGGTCTCGCTTTCTACCATATGGTATTGGATGTTTGCCATTATGAATTAATCATTTATTTTATTTTTACTAAATGATTAATTAAAAACATATTGTAATTATGTTTGTAGTAATTTTGTTTAGAGAGATTTCACCTGTTCAAAAAAGAGATTTACTCTTCCAGTAAAAGTTCGCCCAGCATCAAGATTGACCTCTAAATCTAAAAGTTGCGTCGCGCTGCTAAGTGGCACTGGAAACTGGATTGACTTAACATCAAGATATGATCCCGCCTGTCCCTGTCGCGCGTTGTCTGTCTGTAATTGTTCGTTATTGTCTTTAAGTTTCATCCCTCTATTCACTGCACTCTTACGGAGTAAATCAATGTGTTCTGCGCTTCCATATTCTACATCGCGCGTCGTCAAACTTTCATTATTAATACTTACTCGGTAGGTGCTGACAAAATCGTGGGAGTAAATCGGCGATGGGAAAAGCACCACGCAGTTAATCGTGTTCGGAGGTATTTGATAAGTGCGCTGGATTGAGTTCGTCGCCGCCGCGATATTGTCCTCTACTAAATGATATTCACTATAATCAAGACTGTCAGCACCGCTGCCGTCCATCACAGAGCAGACTAAGTCCTGACTATCGCAGGCAAACGTCACCGCTGGGTCAAGAGATGTGAGCGACATCGTCTGTAATTGCTGACCCGCAGTCAGTTGCACGTTAAGATTGGTTGTATCTAAATTAAGGACTAATTTGCCTTTATCGCCCGCTACGGTTGTCCCGTCGTTGTGTTCAATTGATAAGATTTTATGACAGTTTGTAAATGTCGCTGCTCCCCCCTGCTGCGCACCGCATGTAATGTTCAACTTCTGACCAACCCAAAATGGTGAGTCCTTAACGCTGGTATATTTGGCGGTAGTTTGGACTGATGTCGGATCAGCGGTCTGACCGCCAGGGACTACCGCGGCAGGCACGTTGTCAAGGGCGCTAATAAATGGTAGAGTATTTTCAAGTTTCTGTCTTGCAGTCCATGGCGCGCCTCCGTTGGTAAAATTCTGGCGGTAAGCGATACGCCCGTTGTTTTCATCACAGATTTCTAACTCTAAATGTATATCAAGTCTTCCCATCTTAGCACTATCATAGTTTCTTACTTTTCCAAAATTAACTAAATCTCTCAAATATACCTTCACTCCTAAATTTTTCTGAACGGATGGTTCTTGTCCAATACCAGTTAGGTCGGCAAGGTTGCCAAACTCAAAATTATTTCTTCCCTGTCTGCTTCCGCCTAATTCTGTGGTTTCATCGCGCCTGTCACCTTCATCTGTGTTATATGCCGCGAGGTTGCCTCTAATCACTCTCACATTTCTTGCGGCGACAACTCTGCCTTTCAGGGATGAGACAATTTCACAGTTCTTAACTAAAACAGCGCCTGTCTTATTCACAGCAGTGGTAAAAGTAATTCTATTATTTGCATCAACTGCCGCTGGTTGCCCCTCCTGAATTTCCGCCGATCCGCCAAAAACACCTGTGTCGTCTCCTGAGACTGAGCGATGGACTGCTGTCGCCTCAACAAAAATACCTCTGATGCTTAAATCAACATACGCTTTGGAGAGATCGTACACACCTGAGTTCGCTGGGATTGAAAAGTCAAGCAGTTTTTTAGTGCCGTTCGCCCCCACGTCCAGTTCGCCCTGCTTACTCGCATACCTGATGATATTCGCCATATAGTATTTCTAAACATTATATTATTATCATTTTATACACACTTACTTTTATGCTCTCTCCTAAGCGCCGATTTGTACTGAGTAGTTGCTTCCAATCTGCGCTGGCGCAACCTCTTTTTCTTGGTGCGGATGCATAAAAAAACTACCGATGAGAGCGCCGACACCGACCACCGCTGTGAGAGGGTCTAAATCAAGTGCTGCCTCCTCTCCCACGTCCTCTCCTACTTTCTCTCCTGTCTGTTCAGCAGCATTTCTAATATTAGCATCATTCGCTTCTGATGTATCGCCGCTGGGGTCAGGCGCGTTCTGCATATCTGTTGCGCCTGTCGGTGCTGGTTTAGGTTGCGCCTCCTCTTCTGCTTCACTCAATCTTTGTGCATCACTCTCTGATGGTTCGCTCGCCCCCGCTTCCTGCTTTTCCACACCCTCTTCTTCTTCCTCGGGGTTCGGTGCGCCAGCAGCACGGGGCGCTCCCTCATTCACAGGATTAGAAAATTCGTCCTCTGTTCTCTCTTGTTCAAATGGTAAGAGACCGTGTGTTCGCCCACCTGGGA
>Ga0181392_1000782_pt1 | contig 12204 bp, 6 predicted proteins | sample 15SPOviralmetaG_FD_130083 | JGI IMG/M metagenome (GOLD analysis project Ga0181392, IMG submission 130083) | Marine viral communities from the oligotrophic San Pedro Time Series (SPOT) site, San Pedro Channel, CA, USA - 15 SPOT_SRF_2010-09-15 | ecosystem: Environmental > Aquatic > Marine > Strait... | reverse complement strand
TTTTATGCCGCTGATTACGTAGACAAACTAGACGAACTAAAAGTAAACATTGATGAGAGAAACGTTGTAGCACAAAACGCTGCATACGCTCTTGGTCGTAAGACTGATGAAATCATCACTGATACTTTTGATGCAAGTGCAACTGCATTAGCAAATAACTCTGCTGGTACAACTACTGGTATGAACTTAGACAAAGCTCAAAACGTTTTTGAAATCTTTGGAAACAATGATGTTCCAGATGATGGACAAAGATATTGGGTAGTCGGTCCAAAACAGTGGTCAGACCTATTAGATATAGATCAGTTCTCAAGAGCTGAATATATCGGTGAAGCAGATCTACCTTACAAAGGTGGAATGACAGCTAAAAGATGGTTGTCTTTTATGTGGATGGGCTTTAGTGGTTTAGCAACATCTGGTTCAACAGATAGACACACTATTGCATTTCATAAATCAACTCTAGGTATGGGTGTTGGTTCAGACGTAAGAACTGAAGTAAACTATATCCCTGAGAAAGTAGCACACCTTACAACTTCATACATGTCAATGGGAGCAGTTCTAATTGATAGTGATGGTGTAAGAATACAGAAGTGTGCAGAGTAGGAGTAAATAATGGCATACGCAACTTCAAACCCTTTAAAGAAGATCTCTCAAATGGGAGATAGCAATTCCTTATGGTACTACTCTGACGGAGATGCTATAGGAACTATTGATGATGCAGATTACTTTTTAACAGCGACAGGTGACCTGAACGCTGGTGATGTAATTATTGTAAACAGTGGTGGATCAAATGGTGTAGTAGATATTTTAATAGTATCAGCTGCTTCATCCTCTACAGTAACAACTGCGTTATTAGCATAATGATATTGGGGGGGATTTATTCCCCCCTTTAAATATGGCAGATACTAAAGTAGACATTTGTGCAAGAGCATTAACCATGATTGGTGCTCAACCCATATCTTCTTTTGATGATGGATCAACAGAAGCGTTGGTTGCTTCTACAATTTATGAGAATATTGCTCAATCTATGTTATGTAGACACAGATGGAGATTCGCAACAGAACAACAACAACTATCTTTATTAACTGCTGCACCTACAGGTAGATATGATTATGCTTATCAACTACCTACTTCCCCAGATTTATTACAATTAAATACTATTACTGTAGCTGACCTACCTATTGAGTATGCACGTTATGGAGATAAGATCTTTGTTGATGGATATGATTCACAGTCTGCATTGATAGCTGATTATATTTTTAGACAAGATGAATCAGAGTTTCCTGCATATTTTAAAGATGCATTACAATTAAAATTAGCTTCCAGATTTGCTGGATCAGTAGCTAGAGATGCTGCTATGATAAAACAGTTTAGTGATGAGGCAGAAAGACAAACACTTATTGCTAAGAATATTGATAGTCAAGAAGTAACAAATAAAAAACTAAGTACAAAAAGATTTATAACAAACAGATTAACTACTAGGGGGTACTAATGGCTAACACCCTAAGAACAGTTTACACTAACTTTGCAAGTGGAGAACTTAATCCATTACTAGTTACAAGAACAGATGCTAATGCATACTTTAGTGGTGCTAAGACATTACGTAATTGGTACTTACTAGATGAAGGTGGTATTATGCGTAGACCTGGAACTACATATAAAGCAACATTACCAGGAGCATCAAGAGTTATTCCATTTATATTTTCTAATGATGAACTAGCAGTATTTGTTTTATCTAATGGAAGATTAGATGTTTATGATTCAAATGGTGGAGCTGTTCAAACTAATATTACAACAAATGTTAATTGGACTACAGCACAGTTATTTGAAATAAACTTTGCACAGTTTGGTGATACTGTGTTTATGACACATAGAGAAAATCCTATGTTAGAAGTTAAAAGAACAAGTGCTACAACGTTTACAGTTTCAGAGTTTGCATTTGAATTAGATGAAGATGTAGTGGTATCTGGTGCTTATAAGACTCACGCACCTTTTTATAAATATGCTAATGCTAGTGTAACTATTACTTTATCTACTGGTGCTACAGGTACAGGTAGAACTATTACAGCTTCTTCTCCTATATGGACAAGTGACTATGTAGGACATTACATAAGAGTAGATGAAGCACAAATTTATATAACTGCATTTAATTCTAGTACAGAATTAGTAGGAACTATCATTGAAACTATAAGTGCTGGTGCTGGACCACATGCTAACTGGGAAGAAGAACTTATATCTGCTGTAAGAGGATATCCTCAAGCAGTTACATTCCATGATAACAGATTATATTTTGCTGGAGTAAGAGATGCTCCTGCTGCTGTAATAGCTTCAAGAGTAGGTGAATACTTAAACTTTGATGTAGGCACAGGATTAGCTGACCAAGCTATTAATGTATTTGTATCTGGTGATAGAGTAAACGAAATTAGACATTTAGTATCTTCAAGAAATTTACAAGTATTAACAGATGGTGGTGAATATTTTGTACCTACATCTACAGATACTTCTGCTGTTACACCTGCTAATATAACATTTCTTAGACAAACACCTTATGGTTGTAGTAGAGCAAAACCTATTATCTTTGATGGTGCTACATTGTATGCACAAAAGAATGGTAAAGCTATTCGTGAATATTTATTTAGTGATGTAGAAAATGCGTATGCATCTACATCTATATCTATCCTAGCATCACACTTAGTGAAAGCTCCAGTAGATATGGCTATGATAACTGGTACAACAACTAGACCTGAACAGTTTGCTTTCTTTACAAACAATGATGGAACACTTGCTTTGTTTCATAGTGTACGTGCAGAAAAGATAGCTGGTTGGACACAATGGAGTACAAAGATTGGTGATGAGTTTACTAGTATTACAGCTATTAATGAAAATTTATTTTGTGTTGTTAAAAGAGAATTAGAAGGTGGAACTGTATATACATTAGAAAAGTTTGCTGAACAGGATGATCTTACATTAGATTGTTCAGGAACAACTACAGTTAATCAACAAGGCAGTCCATTAGTAAATGGTGCTAGTCAAACAGGTACTAGTATAAATGTAGATGGGTACACGACTGCACCTAATATAGGTGATATTATTACTATAGCTGGAATTACTGGTAGTTATGAAATACAAACAGTTACAGCTACAGCTAGTGGTCATACCATAGTTTTAGACCAGGCACTAGCTTCTTCACCAGCTGATAATGCTGTAATAACTATTACTTCAGGGCGTGTTCATAATAGTCCAGCTCATTTAACAGAAGAAACTATTAATGCTGTTGATGGTACATTTTCATTAGGATCGTTTACTACATCAGCAAGTGATACAATAACATTTGATGTAGCTCATAGTGCTGGTGTTATAGTAGGATTTAACTATGAACCTAGTCTTGAAACTATGCCAATAGATAGAGAAGTAGCAAATGGTCCATTGACAGGTGAGATAAAAAGAATATCTAGAGCAGTTATAGACTTATCAGATTCATTAAATGTAGCTTTACAAGCAGCAGATAATACTGCTAAAAGTTTAGTTATAAGAGATGTAGCTTTTGATGTAGCAGCTCCAGTTGCTAAAGTAACAGGAAAGAAAGAGTTTTTCTTTTTAGGTTATGATAGAGAGCCTACATTAAAAATAACACAAACAGCACCCTTGCCTTTAAAAGTTTTGGGTGTAGCATTAGAGGTAGTATTTTAAAATGGGAGCAGATCCAGCAACATTATTTCTTATTAGTGCAGGTGTAGCTGCTGTAGGTTCAGCAGTACAAGTTCAAGCAACAAACCAGCAAACTAAAGAAATGACAAGAAGATACGAGCAAGAAAAGCAAGTATCATACTTAGAAGGATTACAAGCAGAAAATGCAAGAATGCGAGATATGAATACTATTCTTGCTAATAATAGAGCTGTAAGAGGAGCATCAGGCGTAGGTGATAGTCCTAGCTTTGATGCTATTCAAAAAGATATTATTGATATAACAAAGAAAGATTTATCTTCTATTAGATTAAATGCAGCTAAAGTAAATAGTAGTTATGATAGAGCTATATTTAATACTAAACAACAAGCTTATTATTCTAATATGGGATCTGTTATAAATGCAGGAACAAGCATAGTTAATGGATGGAACTACTATAACTATTATAAACAACCTACACCTGCACCTAGAGATAGAGCTAAAAAATCTGCTAATGAACTTGGCGTAGAACTAGCTACAGGAGGAAGATAAATGGTTAGAGAGATCAAAAGAACAAGAAGAACTGAACTTGTTTCTCCTTCTGGTACTGCGTCTAGAATGGGAGTTGTTGATGTATATTCACCTAACATAAGTAATATGTTTGGTGCAGTTTCAGATACAATAAACACATTAGCTGAGAATCAAGTAAAAGTATTAGATGCAAAATGGCAGAATAATTTTGAAACAGAAACTACAAAGTATTTAAATAATAAAGTTAATGGAATATTAAAGTCAGGAGAAAAACCTGATTTAATAAAGTTTCAAGAAGAAACTGATGGATATATTAATGGTGTACTAACAGGAGTACCAGAAAGATTAAGCATTAATGCTGAGTCATATTATAATCAAAAGAACTTAAATGCATTTGAAACATTAAGAAAACAAGCAAACATAATTGAATACACAGAACTCAGTGATAGTTATCAAAATAATTTAGAAAGCACACTTACTGATGTAGATACTTTTTTAGAAAATAATTCTTTAACAACACAAGGTCCACAAGAAAGTATAGATAGAATAGATCAATTCTTTGCAACAGAAGTTACTAAGTTTTTAGGTAGTCATAATGAAAAGTATGAAGCATTAATTGTTGCTAGTAATTTTAAATTAAATAAATCTACACAAAAACAAGCAGAAGAAGCATTGATGGTATCTTTAGAACAGAAAAGAGTTAATGCTATAGTTAAAAGTTTTTATCAAAACATTGATGTAAATAATCGTGAACAAGTAGCAGAAGCAGATACACAAGCACAATTATTTTTAAGGAACTATTCTCTTAATGAAGGTGGAGTAAGAGGTGTTAATTATGAAGTATTTGAAGATGAAACAGGAAGAAAGATAGGTCAAGAACTTATAGATGCTGTAGTTTCAAAAGGAGATAGTACATATAGACAAACAAAATCTTTTAATGATTTTAATATAAAGATAGCTGAAAGAAAAAAAACAGCAAATGATACTTTAGAAATAAAAACATTATTAGAAAATATAGGAGATATAAATACTGCTATATCAAATGAAAATAATTTATTTACTAATCTTGTTAATGGTGAAGAAGTACCTTCAACTTTAGAAGAAATACAAATAGCATTAGAAAAGAAAGATATTATTGCAACAGATACTCAAGTAATAAATATATATCAATCTAATATAGCAGCGTTTGAGTTAAGAAATAGTATGTCTTTAGCAGATGAAAATTTTAATTATAAAGAAATATTAAATAGTAAAGAAAATCAAAAACATTTAAATACATTAGGGTTAAGTACAACTGATGTAGTAAAAAGTTTATTAAGTAATCTTAGTACTGGATTAGGAATAGAAGATTCTTTAGAAGGATATCAAAGTATTGGTCCAGATAAACTAGAAGAAGCAAACATGATTTACTACATAGCTAGAGATAATCAAATAATGCCACATGGAATGGAAGAATTATTTAAACAAGTAAATGTAGGTAAGATAATAGACTTAGTAGATGCAGGAAATGATGAAGCTATAGTAAATATGTTTGATGTTGTATTGCCTCAATGGGAAGCACTTACTGATAATGGTATTGTTGATTTTGATAATCTAAGTAAAGAAGTAACAAATATTTTTAGTTTTTTTAATGCTCAAAAACAATGGAGTGAACCAACACAAATTGCAAAAGATTATATACAAAAGAAAAAAAATGAAGTTGAAATAGATATAGATGAAGGAATACCTGAAACTGCATCATTTTCATCATGGAAAAAAGAGTATCAATCTAATGAAAATAGAAGTCCAACTGGTAATTATATTGAAATAATTAGAAATAGATTAAACAAACATGGTATTAAAGATAAACATACTTTCGGTTTTCAATACAATGTTTCTCAAATATTTGAACCTATATTAAAAACAGGTGTAGTACCTACAGGAGGTGCTTTAGAAACATTAGTGGAAACAGAAATTGCATTAGGAAAATTTAATAAAGATTACCTAGCTAATTTTGATGCACAGTTAGAATCAGAAGCGTTAAGACTTACTAAAGTTAGAAGTCAAAATATTACTGATCCTAACACAATTAATACAATATATAACGAAGCTGTTTATGAAGTAATGGAAAACTACATTAAACAAGAAGATTATGGAGTAAGTATGTTTGCACCTAATACAGGTGGTGAATTTGCATTTGTAAAAGATTCTTTTGAAGCTGTACATAATCTTAGTAATGATGATGCTTTAAATAAAGCAGCTGCATTTTTTAATATGTATATAAAACAAAATTACAATACAGATGAAAATTTAAGAAATGCTTTTCAAAATATGGCAGGTAATGAAGTTATGCCAACATTTGAAGATGCATATAGATTTGCAGAAAATGGGGTATTTGAACTTACAAGAATACAAGGAACGAATGACTATGAAATGAAATTAAATTTAGATAATGCTTTAGAGTTAGGATTTGCACCATATCCCTATGCAGAAGATAGCATTAGTATAAAGGTTGATGGTATGGATTTTAATCCTACTAGGATGTTTAATAGAAAGTTTGATACTCAATTAGATATTGAGGCAAATAAATATCTAGATGAAACTGGAATATTTGGACCAGCAAGAGAATTAATTAAAAAGTTTTATAGAGGAATAAAACAAATGGATGATCCTTTTGATAGTACAGAGTTTAGAGCTATAGATGAAAAGTTCCAAACTGAAATTATAGATATATATGAAAAAACAGTAAATAATGAAGCATTTGGTTTTGCAAATATAATTGCAAATTCATTTATAAAAAGTGAAAAAGAAGATACAGAAGATTTTTTAACTAGAACAGCTAGTAACATTCATAACGTTGTTTATGAAGAAGGTAGATCTACTATGATAAAAGATAATTATGGAGAAAATGTAGGAATAATAATGAATACATTTGCAGATAGAATTACAAATGAGCCAGGCAAAGTAGGATTTTTATTAGATGCATATACTGTTTATCAACCAGATATAAATCAATTACAGTCAGCTATACAAAGTGGAAAAGAAGAAGATTTATTAGCTGTATTTCCTAACATGGGTGATTATCAGAAAAGATTGATGTTATACCTATTTGGTAAGGAATATTATGAAACCAATTAAATTTGGTAGAAATATTACACCTAGATATAATCCTTCTGTAGAAGTAGAACCTGATCCTACTCCAGGAGAAATAGGTGGAATAGTCAAAAGAGGTGTACTAGATAGAACAGTTTGGGGTGCTATTACTAATACGATAAAAGAAATACAATACAATAATAAAGATGAAGAAGGATATACTCCTTATACAGATCCTCAGATACCAGCAGATAAAAAATTCTTAATACCTAAAATATTACATACTAGTGGTAGTGCAGAAGAATCAGCATTAAAGATTGCTGAGTACGATCAAAAGCAAGAAGATTTAAGAAATCCTTTGTTTAATGCAACTAGTTTGATGTCAGAAATTTTATTAGATCCAGTAGGTATGATGAGTATGACACCTGGATTAAGTGCTGTTTTTAAAGGTAAGAAAGGATTATCTAGAATTACAAAAGGTATTGCTGGTGAAGAAGCTATTAAGCAACTAGATGATGAAGATAGATCATTACAAGATGCTGTTTTTGTTATGGGTGGTGCTTATGTAATAAACAGAATAGGAAATAAATTTTCTAAGTATGATAAATATGATGCAAGAAAAGAAGGTTCAACAAAAGAAAAATTAAATGAATGGAATAATGCAAGTAAAACAGAAACAGGTACTAATAGTAATCCTTATAGAAGAAAGAATAAGATTGTAGATTCTGAGATTAAACCAACTAAAAAGAAAATTAGATTTAATGATAAAGTTAAAAACATAGCTGGAATATTAGCTAGAGAGTATGATGGATTAAAAGTTAAAATTACATCAGCAGCAGTGAAAGATTACGGAACTGATATTATAGTTAAAGGTAAAGGTAAGACTAATGTAACAAGTATTAGAAACTTTGGTGTAGTGTATGATCGTTTAACTAACACTGTAAAGATAAACATGGCACAGTTAAAGTCAGGGTTTGCACAAGGAAAAAAAGTATATGGTTTTAAAACTGAAGATGAATGGATTGAGTTTAAAGTAAGACAAATTATTGAGTCAAAAAAAGTATCAAGAGCTGAAAGAGGACAGGTTAATAAATATATATTAGAGTCAATGAAAGAAAGAGAAAAGTTTATTAAGAAAGATTCTATTGTAATTACAGACATTGAAAAGAAAATACAAATGGATAAGAATCAAATTAAATTTAAAAACAGATTCGAAAAAACAGTAAAGGATGAAGATATTAGTCCTGTTAAAACTGGATTAGGTTTAGAAAGATTAGGACTATCTGCTTTTGATTTTATATTAAATGGTCCTTCAAGAAAGGCAAAAGAGTTCCTACTAAATCTAAGTAAGTCAGATATCTTTATGAATTATGAAAAGTATGCTGCATCACCAGATAGTGTAGAGATTATTATGAACACACTATATAGACCACATTTAGTATCTGTTATAGAAAATCTTGAAAATAGTTACATTAGGTATGTAAAAGAACTTACTGGCAAAGATATTAAGTATTTTAAGAAAGCACAATTAATGTTTAGTAGAACTAAGACATTACCAAATGGTGAACAAATGCTGTCATATAACGACTTTCAAACAGCAGTATATAAAGCTGTAAAAAATAAAGGTCAAATGTTAAATGGAGATACAGTTATTAAAAAATACATAAGCGAAGCAGCAACAAGTACATCAAACTTTTTTAAATTTTATGAGAAAGAGATTATAGATACTAAATTATTTTTAATAGAATTAATAAAGAAAGAAGATTGGCTTAGCAGTTCTATTGCTAGATTTAAAAATTCAAAAGTAAAACCAAAAATTGTAGATCCTAAAACTAAAAAGGAATGGACATTAAAAGAATTAGAAGATGCTTTAGAAATGACATTAAAGCAAATGAAAGATACAGAAAAACTAATAGATGGGTATGTACCACAACTATATAAAAGAACAAACATAGAAAGAAACTTTGATTCTTTTAAAGCTATACTTATGAAAAGAGTTTTAGCAGATGTAGATCCTAAAGAGATTGATGAGATACTAGATTCATTCAAACAATACAATCCATTTAGGAAACCTTATGATAACTTAGAAGATGCTAATGCTTTTTATAGAATGAAGATTAGTCCTACAAGTAAGTTTTTAAAACAAAGACTATTAAAAATAGATGATGCAACATTAGATGAACTAATTGCAGGTGATTTTATAGAAACAAATATAGAAACATTATCATCATTTTACTATAGATCTATGACTCCAGATATTGTTATGACAAAAAAATATGGTGATCCAGGAGGATATGGATGGTTTGGTGATATAGATGAATTAGATTATGCACCTGGATTAAACCAAGTTGCAGATGAAGTAACTAAAATGGTTGCATCAAAAAAGATTAGTATAAAAGATGGAAAAGATATTATTAAAAGGCTAGAAGATTTAAGAGATTTAAGAAAAGGAATATATGGATTAAGTGATAATCCTCATGGATTTTGGTCTACTACTATAAGAAACTTCAAATTGTTTAATACTTTAACACAACTAACTGGTGCTTCTGCATTAGCAGATTTAGGAAGATTAGTTACAATAGGAGGTTTACAACAAAACTTTGGTAGAATATTTGAATCATTTAGTAATGGTCTTACTAAAACATATATGGCAGGTAAGCCTATTGGTAAAAAAATTGGTCAGTTAAACGATCTAACATTACAATTTTCAAGAGCACAGATACTTTCTGGTAATGATGTGATTCAAAGTAGTTTTGTTGGGATAGAAGCTAAACTACAAAAACTAGGTGCTATGAACTTTCAATATGGAAACTTACAAAATGCATTTACTACAATAACAAAAACATATGCTACTTTATGGGGAGGTGATGACTTACTAATAAAGATATCTAATGTAGTGGCTGGTAAAGCTACTGATGTAGAAAGAATGTTTTTAAACCAAAAAGGTATTAGTACAGATGATGCATTTAAAATATGGGATAACTATTCAAAAAAAGGATTAGGTCCTGGTGCTAACAAATGGGATTATGAAAAGATTAGTGTAGCTAATAGTGATTTGTGGGATGATTCTACAACAGCATTTAAGTTTAATAGAGCATTGAACGATTATGTTGATGAGTTAATTATCACACCTGGAGATGGTGCAGCTCCATTAATAGCTAATGCAGAGATTGGATCTTTATTTTTTCAGTACAAAAAGTTTAGTTTAGATATGACTAGGAAACTATTAATCAAAGGTATGCAAAGAAAAGATCAAAAGTTAATAGGTGATATTGTTGCCTTAACAGCATTTGGTATGATAGTAGATCAAAGTAGAACTGAAGATTATGGTAAGAATTATGGTAAAAAATCACTAACTGAAAAGTTAATTGATGGTGCTGAAAGAGGTGGTGTGTTCGGTATATTTGGTGATGTTAATAGAATTATAGAATCTTTATCAGATAATGAATTAGGATTAAGACCTTTACTTGGGCAAGGTAGACCATATGGCACTTCACTAACAAGTAAAGCTGGTAGTATTACACCTTTAGCTAGTAACATAGGTACTGTAGCACAAATATTGTACGATTGGGGTAGAGGTAGACATACACATCATACAGCTAGACGCATAAGAAAACTTGTACCATTAAACAATATATGGTATTTGGATAGTGTATTTGATAAAATAGAAAAAGGCTTGAGATTTTAAATGGCACTACAAATAAGCGATACTACACCTAGAATACAATATACAGCTACGTCTGGACAGACTACATTTGCTGTACCTTTTGAATTTTTTGATGTAGCTGACCTAAAAGTTTACAACGGTACGACACTCCTTACTTATAACAACTCACCTTCATCTGCATCACAATACAGTGTAATTGGTGCAGGTGTTACAGGTGGGGGATCTATTACATTAGGTAGTGGAGGAGCTACATTAAATGATAAAATTACTATAGTTAGAGATCTAGCTATTGAAAGAATATCAGACTTCCCTGTATCTGGTAACTTTCCTATCCAAACACTTAATACAGAACTAGATAAAAACGTTGCTATGTTGCAACAATTAGAAGAACAGTTTGCTAGAACACTACAATATCCTGTTACTACAACTACAGGATTTAATGTAGACTTACCAGATCTAGTAGCTAATAGAGTATTATCTGTAAATTCAGACGCAACTGCTTTATTAGCTGAACAAGAACTAGGTACGTTCCAGGGAGATTGGGCATCTTCTACTAGTTATCAAGTAAGAGATTTAGTTAAAGATACATCTACAGGTAATATATTCTTTGTTAATTCTGCACATACATCATCTGGTAGCCAACCCTTAACTACTAATGCTAACAGTGCTAAATATGATTTAATAGTAGATGCTGCATCCGCTACTACGTCAGCTACAAATGCTGCTAGTTCAGCAACAGCAGCTTCTACTTCTGCAACAGCTTCTGCTAATAGTGCAACAGCTTCTGCGTCATCTGCAACAGACGCACAGACAGCTCAAACAGCAGCAGAAACAGCTCAATCAGCTGCCGAAACTGCTAAGACAGCTGCCGAAACAGCTGAAACAAATGCTGAAACAGCTGAAACTAACGCTGCAACGAGTGCAACTACAGCTTCTACACAAGCTACTAACGCTAGTAACAGTGCTACTGCCTCTGCATCAAGTGCTACTGCTTCTGCAAATAGTGCTAGTGCTGCATCAACTAGTGAAACAAACGCTGCATCTTCAGCGTCTACTGCATCTACTAATGCTACAACTGCTACAACAAAAGCTACTGAGGCTGCTACATCAGCTACAACAGCTACTACACAAGCAAGTACAGCTACAACTAAGGCATCAGAAGCCGCTACATCAGCGACTAATGCTGCTGCTAGTGCTGCCGCTGCTGCTGCTTCTGCTGATAATTTTGATGATACTTATTTAGGAGCTAAAGCATCTGATCCTACATTAGATA
>Ga0181392_1000777_pt1 | contig 12247 bp, 10 predicted proteins | sample 15SPOviralmetaG_FD_130083 | JGI IMG/M metagenome (GOLD analysis project Ga0181392, IMG submission 130083) | Marine viral communities from the oligotrophic San Pedro Time Series (SPOT) site, San Pedro Channel, CA, USA - 15 SPOT_SRF_2010-09-15 | ecosystem: Environmental > Aquatic > Marine > Strait... | reverse complement strand
TTTCTTTGGTTTATATTTACTTACAGCATCCATCCGTTAAATAAAGCGTTTTTGTCAGGATATATTTCCTCGTTAGAATTACTGTAATACTCTGGGAATTTACTTGGCGCATTAAAACTTAAATAGTCAATTAGTCTTTGCGTGTAGTATTCAGCGTAATCTCTTTCCTTTGATATTAAAGAATCAATCTCTTGCTTATCTACAATAGTACTATTTTCAGAACTGTGCTTGAATACACCTCCATTAGCAATAGTGTAAGAAGCAAACGGAAGATACTCAACCATCGCATAGTGAATGAGCATAGGTTGAACATAGTCATTTACTAACGCCAAATAATCGCCAGTAAGATTGTCGGAGATAATATCCGCACTAATCTTATCGTATAGGTCGCTTCCTAAATAGTTTTGAATATGTATCTCTTGTGCTATTTTTATGAACTGAATAAATTTATCAGTATCAATCGAACCGCTTAATGCAGTATTCTTGATAAGGTCGCTTCTCTTTATAAATATTGCTGTTGCCATTATTCTACATCTTCAATTTGTTCTTCTACCTTTTCTTTCACTTCCTCTTCTATATCCTTTTTAACACCTGTTTCCTTCTCTATCTCGGCTTCGCTTATAGCATTAGTCAAGTCAGTAAATTCAAGGGGTTGTAGGGTCTTAAAATAGATATCAAGGTTTATTCCGTTGTACTCAAGTATCTTCTCAAGCTCATCAAGTATTGTGACCTGCATTGGTCTTATAACTGTGTTGTCCATAAGAACAGAAGCAGTCTGTAATTCCTCCGCATTGTTTCCAAGACCAGACGTATCTTTTATACCAACAAGCATAGGTGATACGATACGGTGTGATACCATTACTTTACGCATACTCTCGTCTGATAAGAACTGATATTGCTGGTGTGCATCTGATAACTGTACTGGTTCAATAGTTGCTGCAAGCTCTTTACTATCGTTAAACGCTAGTATAAAACGCCCTGCGTTGGAACTACCACTAAATTTATTTACAATACTATTCTCTATCGCATCTCTCTGCTCCGCATCTGGCGTACCATTGTTAAAGTTGATAAGCATTGAAGGACTCAATCCGTTCTGAATATTGTTGATGTGATAGTTAGCAATTTCTTCTTCCAACTCCGCATACTGTAACCCTCCTTGATAATCTACTGGCGAATAGTATTTATACCCAGCACGATAAGGCTTTATATATAGTATCTCAATAGCAGCATTAGAGAACCCAAATGCAGGTATTTTAGTTAGCTTATCCCCTGTGCTTGCTGTACTCCAATCAGAATGGTAGTAATATGCCTCTATTTCGCCTTTAGAGTTGCATTTCTCGGCTCTTAACGTCTCTACTGGTATATGCTCTACCTGTGCGATTTTAGAGCGGTCTTTGGTGTATATAACTTGCAACGCAGCTTGACCCATCATTTTATAGTCGTGAGTAATTCTCTTAATCACATCTTTTTTAAGGAGTTCTTTCATCTCCTTATAATCAGCATCATTATCTTTACTGTCTGTCGCATCAAGACCTCTCCCGTATATCATTTCAGAGATGCCATTGATTGCAGCGTTATTTGTTGGGCTTCCGTTATACCTGTCTATCAGGTAAGTAAAATAGTCGTTGTCCTCGCCATAAGCAACGAAGTCATCGTTATAGTATTCTTTTATCTCTGGTCTTGAATAAGAGCCGAGTTGAACAATATGTATTTTACCCTCTTCTTTATTATTCATAATGGGTCTTTTCTTTGCGTAATGCCTTACTTTTTTAGCCATCTTATTGTTAATCTATAAATACAAATTCGTTATCATAACTATCTTCTGTCGTGTAATCATTTTTACCAACCTCATATTTAGGATAGTCTGTTTGATTTGTTACATATACCATACCTCTATATATATCCCCAACATTATCTTTTATTATAAGCGTGTAATATGTTTCTGCTTTAATGTCATCAAATGCTGCTGTTATAGTCATGATGTTTGTAGAATCATTAAAACTATATGAATTTGTATAGTTTCTTGATGCTCTTGTTGCCTTGTCAATCAAAGTTAATGTAGTACCGCCAACAGCAGAAGTTTTTCTGGGCTTAATATTTATATCCTGATTTTCAGTAGATGTTGTTAGTATATGCATATAAAAGTAACAATCAAGATTGTGTTTGTTTCAAAGATATAAAAAAAGGGTCGCATAAGCAACCCCTTTTAGATTCATAACCCTATTAAATTTATGAAGGGTCTCTTTGAGTAGATTCAGTAGCAGTAGCACTTGTCATACCTGCAAATGGGTCTGCATCAGTACCTCCATCTACGAAAGATGGCATACGGATTTCATTAGCAGTTAGAGTGAGTGTGTAGCCATTTAAGTCTCCCATAGCAGTACCAGTTACAGCAGTACCGCCAGTTACGTCAGAACCATTGTCAGCACCAACCAACAAGAACTTATCATCAAATGTTTGTACAACAACGTGTGGTCTACCATACGCCATTAACTTCAATTCTTTATTGTCCTCTTTAGTTAGCTTAAACAATGTAACGCTTAACACCTGCTCAAAGAATGTTGTTCCATTCTCCATAGAAGATGTAATGTTTGTTTCAAGCGAAGAATTACCTTTAACATCGTAAGTGTGATAGTCGAAAGTACCAGTCATATCAGTAATCTCATCACTAGAACCATAGGTTAAAGTTCCTAAATCACCGAAATCTACAAAGTGTAGTTTCTTAATACCACCGACAGCATCCTTACAAGGTCTTAATCTTCCGCCAGTTAAATCACAAGCCATAGTTTTACTTTTTTAGTAAAAGGGGCAGAGTTACCACCCCTTTCGATTAAACAATTATTATGCTAACGTCAGTAACGTCAAGTCAGAACCGATACCGTATTGTACACCTGCTGTATATCGCATGATGATACGTACATTCTGGCTTCCATCAAGGTCAGCCATGTCGATTACTTTTACTTCGTTGTGGTCGCTTAATAGACCTGTACCAAAGTAGATGTTAGAAGCCTCACCAGCAACAATGTGGTCAGCAGGCATTCCTGGCGCATGTTGGATTTTGATACCTTCAAAAGAAAGTGCATTACCCATATTGTACCATTGTTGTCCTTTAGAGTCTGTACCAGCAGCACCTTGTCCTTCTGAAGCAAAACCGCCTAATGCACGAACATAAGCTTGTAATGCAATAGTTGGAACGTAGATAGTTAAATCTTCTTTACCATAAACGGTAGAAGGAATTGAATCAACTACATTTCCAAGTAGCTCTACAATGTTAGCAGAAGAGAAAGATGTTTCAGAGCCATTTGCAGCATCATTTACATCATCATCAGCAGCCATAAGTACTGTAAGACCGTCAAACTCTCCAGCGTTGGCGTTTACACCAGCCCAGATATTTTGCTCTGTCTTTTCAGCAACTTTAGCAGAAACGTGTCCTAGAATAAAGTCAGAGAAAGATGCAGGCAGTTTGTCAAATGCAGAATATCCCATTTGTACAGCTTCCCAATCTGCTCTAAAGTCTTTTTTACAAAGCTCTAGGTTAACTTGGAACTCTTCTGGCTGAAGAATACGCTCTGTAAGTGTAAGCGCATCAGCAGTAGCGGAAAAATCACAAGAAGCATCACCGATAAAGTTAGTTGAAGCAACTTTCTTTACGACTTCTTTATATTTTACATTAGGTTTGATGGTGATTGCACCTTCAGCTAATGTTTTACCTGTCAAGAGGGCAGCAGAAATGTATTTCCCTGCAAACTCTCCAGCGTAAGTAGAGGTGATGGTATCAACAGAACCATTACCAGCGTATAGATTTACTTTTTGATTACTCATTTTTATATTATATTAGTTTTGAAAATACTCGGTCAAGTGTACTAGCAGGGCGATTCTGACCGAATTTAACCACCTCTTTTTGTTCAGTTTTTTCTGATGGTGCGTGTGCGATTGGCTCGGCTGCTGGTTCAGCAGATAGCTTTTCGACTTGAGACGAAAGTTCAGCCTTTTCTTGCTCAACTTTATTGTACTCAACCATCATATCTTCTTTAATAGATTTAATCATATCCTCAAGTTCTGCGATTTTAGAATCGAAGTCCTGTTTAGATACATAATCTTCTTCTAGCTCTTCAGCCTCATCTTCTTCGGCTTCAGGAGCTTCTTTATCTTCTTCAGATTCTTCAGCTAGTTCAACCTCTTCAGTTGATTCAACTTCAGGAGCAGCTTCTACTTCTTCAGTAGCAACTTCTTCAACAGAATCTTCAGATAATGCAACTTCTTCTACTTCTGGAGTTTCAGTAACTTCTTCGGCTGCAACTTCAATGTTCTCAACCTTTTTAGTTTCCGTCTCACTAATAGCAGAAAGCTTTTGCATAATATCGTTTAGAATGTTTGTAGCTTTACTCTCCATATTATGTTAATTAACAGTTATAGTTATAGGTAAATAACAAGTATTAAACAACCTGTTAGATTTTTAAGCACGTATTTTTCCAATACCCTGCGCTCTCAAAGTGCCATCACAGCATCTTCTTGAGTATGTTCTTCCGTTTTTACACAAACAACCTCTCTTTGAGTTTGTCGGCACTTGCCTTCCTACCGTTTCTTTACTTTTCATTTCTTACTTGATTTAGGGTGTTTCTTTGGTAGTAAATCATAATCGGTAGTGTATTTAGCGTTTTGCGGTCTACCGTTCTTTAAAAGGTATATATAGGCGTTTACTCTAGCTTGCGCCCATTGTTCTGCTGACTTTACATTAGGGCTATGAGATGTCTGAAATGCGCCAACACCACGCTGGTACACAGACTTCAGTTGTCCAACGGTAGTTCCATATCCCTTTTTAGATTTATACTTCTCGTTAAAGTCATTAGCTTTCTTCTGTAACGACTTTAGCACTCTGTCGGGTACAGTAACTCCCCTTGACTTCCCAGCAGCACCCTTTGGATTGCGATTGCTTCCTCGTTTTGGATTAGGATTTGGATTATCGGAATTTGGAGCTTTCTTGCTTCGTTTAATTCTTCCCTTGTCATCATATTCAGCTAATTTATGTTCTTTGCAAGGCATATACCAATCCTTACCCTCAACATTATGTATGTGAAAACCCTCGCACCCAATATCTTCTGCGATTCTTAACGCTTCTTCTTTTGTATCGTATGCAAGCCTACCGTCTATTTCTTTAGAGGATAAATCAAGTTTAGATTCGTTTGCGTTAATTTCATCTAGCTTACCTTCTGCCCAGCGAATACCCTCTTCGCCTCCCCAAGCATCCCAGAGCAATCCTCCACAACCCTTGTTGTATGGTTCGCCCTTTTTCTTCTCAAATCTATTGTAAGATGCCATTTCTGATATAAGACATCTTGATAATGGTTTGCCAGCAGAGATTAGTTGGGCAAATTGCCAAGCCTGCGGTGTTCCGCATCTCGGTTTATTGCTGTCATAGTATGCTAGAGCCTTTCTAGCGTTCTTTTTAGCTGCATCTGGGTAATCAGAGTATGTTTTGTCGTATAAACCTAATTCAAGCTCTTCTGACAGCTCTGTGCAATCGCAAGACAGGTCTAACTCACCTAATTCCCTTAACTTACCTCTACTCCAAGCTAAACCAGCCTTACCGCCCCATAATAGGTATGAAATTGTGCCACAAGCTTTAGAATCACCTGCATCATAGTATGTTTCAGCTCTTGATAGGTAAGAATACATCCTTTTAATCGTGGACACACTCAATTTTTCACCTCTAGCTAATTGTTGCGCTCTTATTTTCCCCACAGAGGTTGCACAACGGTTATTCACCTTCTTGTTTAGTTCAATACCTCTCTTGGCGTTATTTCTAACACCACTTCCGTAGTCTCCGTATGTTTTTAGGTTTAACTTTCCAGCTTCAATACTATCAGCAATTTCCAATAATACTTCAGCAGCATCATTCTCTTTCTGAATCATTGACATAGCAACCTTATCGGTAAAGTAACCCTCTATTGAAAACCCTTTTACCTTGCCTGTCTTAACGTAGTCCTTCCAAACTTCTTCATTGTTTACTTTCATTGACACCATCCAAGTACCAACAGGCATCTTTAGTCCGTACTTACGAGATTTGTCGTACTGCTCATCTTCTATTATCCAAGACTCCACAACCGACATTCCTGATAGCTGTGCCTGATGCTCAAGAGTTGACCTGTTTTGGTTTCCCTTCATTAAGAATAACTCTGATGCTCTACGTACAGTATCTTCAGAGAAGTATATATAATACTCATCCTCTTTGTCTCTTCTGTATATTTTCTTGTTAGGAACAAGTGCAGCACCCATAAGAATACGCTTCTCCTTATCAACGTCAGCAAGCTCAACTTTTATTTCTTCTTTTAGGGCTACAAAGTTTTCTTCTATTGCAGGTTGTTCTACAATTGATATGGCATCAATGCCTGAAAACTCTCCCTCTTCGTCTATAAATAATTCTATTACCTTCATACTATTGAATTAACCGAATGATGCGGTATTTGTTATATTTCTATCTAATTCTTGTTGTGTTGAAATGTCTTTTCCTACCACAAACGCTTTTACTGGTTTGTCCTGTTGAGTGGCTACTGTTTGTGCTAGTTGCGATGTTTGAGATGCGCCAACAACATTAAAGTCTGGTGCTTGTATTACGTTTCCACCACCGCCTGAAGCACCACCGCCAGCACCAGCACTAATACTACTTTTATATTTTTGACGAGCAATATTAGCTACATTTGCAAGACCAGTAGCTAAAGCAACCGCTTGAGCAATTCTTGCTCTTATTGGTGAGGTTGGGTCTCCAACTATAAGTTGAGAGCCAAAAGCCAATATTCCAGACTGATAGGTGTCCATCAATGCCCTTCCTATTTTCATCGCCTTGTCTATCTTAAACTGTTTTCTTGCAATTTTATCCTTTTTTTCTGCTAACTCTTTCTCTAAACGTTCTTGCTCTGCATTATTTCCTTCAGCAGCAGCAATTTTCCTTCCGTAACTTTCCTCTAAAGCAATAGTTTCGTTTTCTGCCGAAACTGCAAATGTTTGGCTTAAAGCGCCTGTTATAGCTGTGTATTGCTGTTTAAAGAAAGCAAACTTCTGTTCAGCAAGAGCCTGTTCCTCCGAATTTAGTTGTTTCTTTAATTCAAACAATCTTAATTCAGCCTGTTCTCTTTCAATAGTACCGATAGCATGCGAGTCAACAACAGCTTGTTGAGCTGCCACATCCATAGTAAGTGTCTTTATGTTTCTTTCGGTTTGGAAGAATGAATAATCTCCATTCATCCTGTTTTTCTCGTCAAGGTATGCTGCCTCCGAATCAAGTTTTTCTCTATTTAATCGCTGTATTTCTCTACTTTCCTCTATTCCTATATTGGTTATAGCAGCAGCTTCCTCTTGCTTTAGTTTTACAATATATGCAGATAAGGATTCTTTAGACTTGGCAATCTCTTCGTCAAACCTCTTTTGAGCCTCCGCTTTCTCTGCTTCGGTAGCATCAGATGCTTTAAACTCATCTAATCTTCTTTGCTGGTCTTCCTCAAATTCCGTTTGCTTTAATCTAGCCCTTGTTCTTATTCCATCAAACTTTACAGCTACTTTTCTTTTTTCATCCTCTATAAAAGATTTGAGTAATCTCTCTTGAGACTGTTGAGTTTCTTTCTCGTAGTCTAAATCGGCAGCCTTAAACGTTCTTGACCTTTTCTTTCTTGAACGACCAGATCTTTCATTTTCTTTAACCTCAATGTCGGTAAACTCAATAAGAGTGTCTATGTTTTTCTGTGATTCTTCAACCTGCTCGTTTCTAGCTCTAATTAGTCGTAGGATTTGTTTTTCCTCTACTGAAAACGCTTTAGTAAAAGCCTTTTCTCTTGCCCTACCTTTTTGAGTATTTGTTTCTTTAAACTTTTCATATTCAGCCTCAAGTTTTTGTAAGTCCTCTGTGCTTTTACCAAACTTCTCTCTTGCTTTTATACGTAGGTCTGTCTCGGCTTGTACCTGTTTAGCAGCCTCTTCATCAATCTTATTCTGCGCTGCCCTTGCCATAGCAAGTTTAACGATTGATTCCCTATATATATCGTTTTCTTTTCTTGCCTCTTTTGTTCCTTTAGCGACATCATCAAGAGTTAAGCCAGCATCATCAAGTTGTTTTATATAATCAGGAAATTCTTTCTTTAATGAATTTATTGCATCTTGTTGTTCCTGTTGTGATTTGCTGCTATCCTGAAGTGTCTTTGTATATGTTTCAAATTTACCAGCAGTTCCTGTTACCTCTTTTGAAGCATCCTTGAAAACATCTGATAGTTTCATTGTTTCACCCATAAGGCGCATAAACATATCCATCAGTTTCGGACCGAATGAGATTAAAAGCTGAACCCCAATAAGAAGCCCACCAGTACCCATAATAGATTTACCCAACTCTCTAAAAGATGCACCAACACTCCCCTGTGTTTTTACGAATGAACTAAACAATGTTACAACCTGCGACAAGTTGTTTGCTATCGCTGTAAAACCATAACTAGCATCTGATGCTAAACGACCTGTTTCAAGTAAGATTGCGTTGTTAAGACCAGACTGTGTTCTGCCAGCCTTAATTCCTTTAGCCATATCAACAGCAGACTTCGCCGCTAGATTGTTAGCTAACTTCTGGTCGTTTGTTGCTGCGGTTAATTTAGCATACTCTTTCCCAGCTTCGCTTAATTCAAAGTTAAGAGCTTCTTGTGCCTTTTCTACTTTGCTTAATGATTTAGCAACTCCATCAGCACCTTTTTTGGCTTGCTTATCGTTAATATTTATCGATATGAGTATCTTTTGTTCAGCCATTCTTGTATGCTTTAGATTGTTTCACTCGTTTCACTTGTCTCTTCGCCTCATCCCAACTAGAGCATCCTTTATATATTCCTTTGGCGATATCTACGTTATGAGATACGCCATACCAATCAGATACTTGCAATAAATCTATAATCTGTTTTATCATAATACGTTCAATAATTCTAATTTAGATTCGCCTGTTTTTAGATTACTATTTATTGAATTTATAGTAAACACTTTGTCTCCAATCTGAAGCCTATCATTTAACTCATAGTTAAGTAATATACTAGATGGCAAATGTGCTGTTAGTTTGAATATCCTCTTTTTAGCATCAAAAACATCTTCGATATATGTTTGATAGAATTTACTAAACAATGAGTTTGTTGTTCCCCCATAATTAGTTAAGTTCCACTCATCCTCTTCGTCATCAAAGTTTATGGTAAAGTCTGGAGGTGTTGATGTGCTTCCGCTTTCGACTGTGTTGGATGGCTTCCAATACGAGCCAAGTGGCTGATGAGATGTGCCATTCCAATTTAACCTACCGTCTCCCGAAAGTCCAGTTATCTTGATGCAGTAAAAGATAGCTGGTGACATCAAAACAGAATCGTAATTACCAGTTTTAGGCGTTGAGCTTGCATCTGGCTTAAAGTTGTCTCCAGCTGAATATCCCCATTGAAAATTGGTTACACCATTTGCAAATGAACTGCTTGGGTTTACATCTTTAATCCTTTCAAACTTAAAGTGTTCAAATTTGGATTCAACCTTGTATGGCTTGCCTCTGTCTACGTTTTGCGGTTTGTATATGGCATCACCAAAAACCTCATTAAAAGCCTCTTTGTGCTGAAGCATTAGTAGTGTCTTTGGCTCTTCGTTCTTAAATTCTATTTCACTAAATGGTATTGTTGATTTAACATCAAATTCAGATGAGTCAACGTATTTAGTTATGTCAAATATACTTGGGTTATCACTATAATATTCGTCTAACGGTAAAACCCTTATCTTACCATAATCAGCATCACCCCTGTCTTGTACATAGTAGGCAGTTAGATTAAACGTTTTAAATATGCTTGTTATGAAATCTAATATCTTCATTTTAGGCATCCTTTCTGTGGGCTTAACTAAACCACTTGCTGTCGCTGTAATATTGTCTGGAACGAAAGTTCCGTCTTTAGTTGTACTTATACTATAACCACTTTCTGTAATCTGTCTTATCCTTAAACTAAATTCAGACTGAAACCCACCTTCAGATGTTACTAGGAATTTAAGCCCATAAAGTACACTTGTAACTTGTCTGCCCATCTCCAGAGTAACCGTCTGGTCTCCAGTTAAGTTTTCTTCATTTAAAAGAATAGCGTTGTTATCAAGCGTATCTATTATTTTTATAGAGTAAACTCCTGAAGTTGTATTTATTGTGCTTAAATCTAATGTTGTGTATCGGTAAACTCTTGGTTTTAAACCAGTAGAAAAACTGTTTGTGGTTAGCAAAGAGTCTGTGTCTGCGCCAGAATCGGAAAAGTTAAACGTACCCTCAAAAGTGCTTAATTGGTCTCCAGATGAATAAGAAAAGTTCTTTAGTGTTGTCTCTATTGACTGACCGCCCTCACCACCAATACGACCTTTTTCTCTACTTAACCACATATAAAGTCCTCTATTTGTGGTTGTGCCATCGCCAATAAAAACCTCCGAATCAAAGAAGTCTCTTGTAAATCTTATATCTGGGTATTTTTCCTCAATAGCCTCAATAACATATATCAGCCTTAATGCTGGTTTTAAATCCTCGAATCTTAATGCAGCATCTTCACTATGGGAATTATTATGATAATACAAGTTACCAGCTAATGTATCGTCATTATGACCCTCTGGGTTTCTTGTGTCCATATAAAGCCTCTTTGTGTGAGTTAATAATGGAACGACTATTGGGTCGTATTTAACTACGCTGTTGACCGTTTGATTTAGATTACCTGTAAGTCTTGTCTTGGTGTTTGGACTCGTATATTCATATTCAAAATTATCAAGCCAAGTAAGAGACTCAAGCTCATCATCTCCAAGTATGTCTGGTAAATTTACTGTATTGCCAAAGAATGTCAGCCTATAAGACTCTGCCTTATTGTCTTTCATCTTTACACCGTTCAGAAATACCTTTCCCTCCCTAAATGGTATATAATTTATTTCTAAAATAGCATCTACTTTTTTTCTAGCATCAAACGCACCATCTGTTATAAAGTAGTTATAAAAGTGCCTAAATATTTTATTGTTCTTTCTTGAGGCTGGAATCGTAAATGATTGCGAGAAATCGGTAAATACTTTAGATATATCCCTTATGTCTTGTATTTTAGATGTAACAGATATAGTTTCATCTTCAAACAAGTCTACCGCCTGATAAACATTATCGGCATCTTTTATGTAAAGTACAACTTTATTCATTATCGAATAGTGTTTATTTTATCTGCTGCAACATCAAACTGCATAGTGTATTGCACCAACCTATCATTAACCCTTTTCTTTAATTCCAAAGAATTGCTCTTTAGTTTTAGTGGCACAATTTTCTCTTCGTCTGTAAGTCTTGTCATCCATATTTGTTCGGAAAGCATAAGCTGTTTTATATGCTCGTTACAAGACTCATCAATGTAATCTGTATTTAACGTTACGCTTTCTTTGCCAACTAAATTTAAGGTTCTCTGCTGGTGAGCTGTTTGGTCGTAAGACAAGCTTGTAAAGTCAAACACAGAAGCCTTAAAGTCTTGACTTGTTATATTTATTGACTCATTACTTCTTCTTGTAAAATACAGGTCTTGTAGTGCGCCATACTTGTTTACAAAGGTAACTCTTATTGGCTCATACTTCGAGCAGTCAAATGTTTTTACTTTTAGTATTTTGGTTCTTGTTTCTGTGTCGTTTGTGTAGTTTATGTACACTTCGTCAACTGCGCCTATATCAACAGCTTCCTCAAATGCCTCAAGACATCTGTTATATTCAAATACACCACCAGCTTCTAATACCCTTTCTTTGTAGCTGTCTGCTGTTGAATTGCTATCAGATGCTATGTATTGTATTTTTTGATTGGTGTTGTCATTATCAGATATAGTAACGGAGCTTATGGTGTCTCCGTTTAACCTAAATGCCAGACTATTTGTTGTCTCTGCGCTAACTGGAATGTTTACGCTTCTGTCATTAACCCTGTATATAGTTCCTTCAGACATCATCAGTCCTTCGTCAAAGTCTGGGTTAGCCCCTTCCTCAAAGTAACCGTAACCTTCTGTGGCTATAAATTGACCTGAAACACTTGGGGTTATTGTTGGAGATGTGATTGTTAATCCAAATTCGTTTGTTGCTGTTATTACTGGATTTACCCAAACGGTATAGCTGTCGTACTCTCCGTCATACTTGGTTTCAATGTAATCTCTAACAAGCTCGCTTATTTCAAAGACAATAATATTGTTACCTTCAAGCTCCGACTTCTCTATTGTATATTTGAGGTCAG
>Ga0181392_1000769_pt1 | contig 12282 bp, 15 predicted proteins | sample 15SPOviralmetaG_FD_130083 | JGI IMG/M metagenome (GOLD analysis project Ga0181392, IMG submission 130083) | Marine viral communities from the oligotrophic San Pedro Time Series (SPOT) site, San Pedro Channel, CA, USA - 15 SPOT_SRF_2010-09-15 | ecosystem: Environmental > Aquatic > Marine > Strait... | reverse complement strand
TGTTTGCTGAAGGAACTGGACTCAGTGAGACCAGAGAAAGAGCACTTATTAACAATGTAAAAACTAACAGCACGAGATAGGTTGGATGCTGAATCATCGTTTAGTTTCTCCTTAGCGTCTAAAAATAATAGTTTTGCTGATACTGGTTCTGGATGACGATTCTTAAGTTGAACCAACTCATCACGAAGTTTGCGTCCATCATACTGAAGTTCTTTCCAGAAATTATATAATGGTTCATACAAATCATTCACCCAGATATCCAGGTGAGGATACATCTGAGTGATATAAAGAGCAACAGAACCTCCACCAACAAATGGTTCGCGAAATTCTGTGTAGTCTTTGAATAGTGGAAAGAACTCTGCCATCTTTTTAGTAGCACGAGACTTACCACCAGGATAACGAAGAGGTGTCTTTAGTGATGTCATAGGATCAGTTTCTTATCAGGAGTGATGATTTCAGGACCACCAAAGATACTATTATACTGCGACACAACTCCAGATTGAGGTTCGACAGAATAAATGACATGTTTCATATCAAGAGCAATCTCAGGATTCTCTAGACTAATTACTGTTGCCCATGGAGCAAATCCAATCTGGTCTTGTTGAGGAATGACAACAAGAGGATTCTTAATTGTAAGAATACCATTTGAAAAATCTACAACTTCTGCAACGATCTCTTCGCCAGTGATCATCCGAATTAGTTTTACATCAATCATGCTTCAATACCTTTAGGAAAGTTTTCAATTTCAGTCAATTCATAATCCCAGTCTTCCATGACTGTGTTAGCAAGGAATCTATCAGATAGCATTTCGAGTTCTTTCTCAGCATACTCTCTGCTCTCTGATTCCAACCAAACATCAATCACCTTACCAAGTCTAAGTTTTTTGATATCCAACTCAGACAGTCGCTTACAGGCATCTCTCACGGCATTGCCAGGAGAGTCATCAACCTGTGATCTCAGTCGGACAAATACTAATGCTTTAAACTTCATTTGAATTCACACTCCAACATAATCTGGGTAAGACAAGCAAGAAGATTAATCTCTTGATCTACGACAAAAGCAGATTTGTATTGATACTCTGCAATGATTAAAACTGCAGCAGCAATACTAGGACCATCCATCGCAGCAGATAAACTATCATACAATTTACGCATGATAGAAGTAGGATCAGCATCAAGATTCTGTGTTACCCACTTCTTGACATCATTAAACTTCTTATTCTTTAACGCTGCGATAAGACTATCGACATTAGCATCACCTAACGTCGCCAGAATGCCAGTGTCGATAGACCCTGTGCTGGCATATCGCTGCAATTCGTTGAGGGTTCTTCGGAAATCTGGGAAGTATTTCTGGACGACTTCTGCCAAAACTCTAGGAGAGAAGGTGACCTTCTCGCGCCCGAGGATATCTTCACAGCGTTTAAAAAACGTAGCAGCAAGTTGCTGTTTGGTTTGACCTCGGACATTGAATTCTACGACCGTCGTCCTACTATGTAGTGGTTCAATAATCTTGTTCTTGAAGTTACAAGTGAATATGAACCTACAGTTTTTTTGGAACTCTTCGATACTTGCACGAAGGAGAAGTTGTACATCTGGGGTTGTGTTATCTGCCTCATCAATGATAAGAACTTTGTGCTTAGCAGAAGCAGTGAGAGACACAGTAGAAGCAAAGGATTTTGCCTGATTGCGTACAGTGTCCAGGAATCTACCTTCATCAGATCCATTGATAACATAATAATCAGCACCCAATTCTCTGCAGAGTGCTTTGGCGATGGTAGTTTTACCAACACCAGCAGTTCCAGAAAGGAGTAGATTAGGGATTTCTCCCTGATCAATGAAACTCTGGAAGGTTTCTTTCACATTGGCAGGAAGAATACATTCCTCAACAGTCTGAGGACGATACTTCTCTACCCATAAAAAATCAGACATCAGTTGTTAGGTTCTAGAGCAATAAAGTATTTGATGCCGTCGCCTCGGAATTCAGCAACGTTTTGCTTACTGATCATAACATGATAAGAACCAGGAAGCAGTTTCAGGTTCTCAACCTTAAAGCAGAAGCAGAACTCTTCGTCTCCAATTACAGCATTAGGAAGATCGACAGAGTAACTATTAGAAGTATCATTCTTCTTATCAGTTACCATAATTTGAACCGCTCCCTCATGACCAAAGAGGCACAGATCAGGCAACTGATAAACAGCAGCAGCACGTTGAAGTTGCTGCAAAATGTCTGCACTCAATGCAAAGTCACAGTCAATAGAGGGGAGAGAAATCTCTTTCTCTGGTGGTTGAGTAATGATATCAGGATCGGCGTAGAAGAATCGTGTCTTCGATTGTCCGATTTGATCACTTACAGTGACATAATTAGTATGACTAGTATCAATCTTTGGTGAGTCGAACAAGGACAACCCTCCAAGAAATACACCTAGATCATAGATTGAAATTTGTTTATCAAACGACTCTTCAACATCAGCAATAGCAAGAATATTCTTGTTGATGCTCAACGTTGCAACTTGATTGCCAGGTTTGATGACAATAGACTTGTTAATAGAACAGAAGTTCTTAAGGACTTCAATTGTTGGACGTGAAATTACTGTCATTGAGGATAGTCTTCGGTAATGTTGGATTTGTCAGAGAAATGGAGGAGGAGCAATCCGTAGTGTAGGATCTTAATGATATCGCGACGGGCAGTGCCTTTACGATCATAACGAGAAGCATACTTTAGAATGTTACTTCTACAGAATGCCTCAGCATCACCACAGGACTCAATCAAATCTAACGTTTGAATCTCATCGTTGCCAGCAGAATAGTGCTGACCATATGTCCCAGAAATGTAATCGCGCAACTCCTTGAGAAGCGCGTCTTCATTGTACTTCATAATCAAATGGTTTCTTCGTCTTCATTGTACTCTGAATCTTCTCCAGCGTCAACCTTTGTATAGAGATCTAGGAAAGATTGTTTGGTGTCATCATCAAAACGATTCACACACATGGTAATTGATTCATATCGATCGCCAAAGATTTCCATTGCTTGTGCAATATGAACCAAACGACGGGTGGTAATAACTTCATCAACACCACCATCAAAGAATGTCTTGCGAATGACGCCTGCCCACTTCACAAGGTTCTCTGCAAAGATAGTGTCACAACCCATATTTCGTAGAATTTTTTCTTCTACCGATGCAGTTGGATAATCTTGCTCGAATGTAATTGGAAAACGTTCGAGGAATGCTTCGTTGAGAATATTGGTTCCAACAAAGCGACCGTCATCGCTGCCTTTACCTTTAGTATTTGCAGTTGCAATAACATTGAATCCTTCCTTAGGAGTTACATATTTACCAGTCTTCTTCAAGAAGACACCCTTACCTTCCAGCACAGACTGCAGACACAAGATCTTATTAGACGCTAGGTCAATCTCATCTAGAAGAAGTACAGCTCCACGTTCCAGAGCTTCGATGACTGGACCATTATGCCAAACAGTGTCACCATCGACAAGACGAAAACCACCAATAAGATCGTCTTCATCAGTTTCGATTGTAATATTGACACGAATCAACTCTCTCTTAGTTGCAGCACATGCCTGCTCAACCGACATTGTTTTACCATTTCCAGAAAGACCTGTAATGAATACAGGATAGAAAGAATTGGACTGAATAACTTTACGAAGAGATGAGTAATTACCAAACTGGACATAGGAAGCATCTTTTTCTGGTATATAGTTGTTAGTTTGAATAGCAGAGGGAGCATCATATGCACGTTCGATTTCTTGTGCAGTCAGATTCCACTTTCCTCTACCTGATTTATATTCTTCAATACGTTTGCACACAGTAGGATATGATACATTTAGTTGATCTGCTACGATACGAACTTGATTTGAACTAACCTCAGTACCAAAATTGTTAGTAAGAGTCTCCACAATCTGTTTAGAAGTGACTTCAGATTTGCGAGGCATCATGTCTCCTTTGATTACTTTGTAATTATAGCAGAAAACCCTCCCGAATGGGAGGGTCTTGGACAGTTATTTAGGTGTCACACCCAGTCAGGTTTGTAGTCTGGCAGTCTTAGGTAGTTGGATGCCACCCATGGTTTAGATGCAATGTACATCTTATAAGCAGTGAAGATGTCAATACTGGTGTCATACTTATACTCGTCAGGTCCTGCAAAGACAAACGGAGTATGATCACTCAACTCAGCATTAGGAATGATTGCATCAGCAGCAAGGAGAGTCTTGAAGCAAGTATGGATTTTACCATATCGTGCTGCATACTGCTCACACAATGCCATACCATGCTCAAGCAACCATCGAGAGTTTGCCACAGTCTCATTTGCCCACTTGGTGCAAGGGTGATTACGGAATGCTCCCTTGTCCGTAGCATAGGGTGTGCCGTCTGCCTTAGGCAAAGTACCATAACCATGCCCCCACTTGTCTGAGGCGACTATAGCGAGCATCTGACAGGTCTCCAGAGGCATCTTGACGATGTGCTTGTCTGGTAAGACATAAGCAGATTCCCGTGGAGACTCATCAGTGACGAAGATGTTCATTCAAATACTGCTGTTACTCCCATGATAGTTGCTCCAGGGTTTCGTGCCAAGGCAACCTTCCTAGCATCTTCATAGTCTGTAGCAATAACAATTTCTTCAAAAATTGTACCTGCCTTGAATAGTTCTACTTTGCACTTCATTTTGAAACCTCCCAAACATCTTTGTATTTAATTGTTGTCCATCCCTGATCAGCAAGAAGTGCAAACTGATCAACAATTTCATTAGTATCTGAGTTGGTATTAAACATCTGCTCCAATCCAGTGTAGTTATTATCTACTGGAACTTCAGGTTCGACTGTAGAAGTGATAACGTTTTCCCTCTCGTATTGTTTGATATTATTTTTTTGTACTGATTCTTTTGCCATTACATGAGACAATCTCCTTAGAATTGCTGCTCGTTCGTTCTCATTGGCGTTAGTCCACCATTCAGAATCAGAATAGAATTCTTTATGATAGTCTTTGATGTTGTCATATACAACAGTTTTTTTGCCTTGGTTCTTTCTGCTCAATACAGATTTAAAAAGTTCAATGTCACCGTTGTAGTTTCTGCTCATAACTAAATTGAACATATGCTTACTAACATTGACTTCATTGCTCTTGAACAAATTTACATAGTTAGTTTTTTCTTTCATGGGGAGAACAGGATTGTGATCTAATAGTAGCATTGGTTTTGACCGTTGTCAAGCTATTTGCTCGATGAATGAGTTGAGAATTGTTTTGTTTGTCATTTTAGAACCCATATGTTTCTTGAATGCCCTGGTGAGTTCTGCTTTACTTGCAATTTCCTTTTTGCATTTCACAGTAAGATCTTGAGATTCCCCACCAATACCTTGGGATGGCATAAAGAACGCCTCAGTAAATCCAATTTTATTTTTGATAGAAGCAAATTTATATTTTTTCCATTGCTTATCAACTGATTCAAACTCATCATTAGCAGTCTCTCGAACCAAACGAGTCAGTTCCATCTTATTACAAATACGAATACCTATCCAGTTGTAATCAGTAATCTCGCGATAGAAAGAAACAATCTCCTTTGTAGTTTCATTTGGATGTGCATTGATTCTACGAGTATATCCAGTAATATGATCTCGAAGAAAAAATACTTTGTTTCTTTGGTGGCAAAGATACTTCGTGCGTAAATCTCCTTTCTGATAGAAAATTTCATTATCACTAGGAGCTTGAATATAACTCATAGGATTTGCCTCACCATCAGTCAAACAAATAACATTGACCTTAGTAACATTTTCAACTCTCTTCATGCTAGCAACAATTTGACGAGTGCAATAGACTGCTTCAGCAAGTGGAGTACCACCAAGAGTATATTCAGGTAGATGGGATAAACGATATCCATTCATAGAAAATACTTGAGTATAAACTAATTGCATGGACTTCTCCAGAGACTTTGCATTTTGCCGAGAAGAAAACAATTCAAGCAAACGGAAGTCCTGAGAAAATCCAAGTTCATTCTCAGATTGATTGATTTCCTCATCATGTGCTGATCGATACCCATATCCAGATTGGAAAGCATAAACACGAAAAGGAATTCCACATTTTTTACAGAACCAGATCAAGTTATAAACCTGCTTCAAAGTATCTAAGAGTTGATACTGCATAGATCCAGACCAGTCAAGATGCATTACCAAACCATGGTTCTTACCTTCCTGGACGACTGAAACTTTCTTAAAAATATCTTCTGTTAGTTTATACTTAAACAGTTTATTGGTATCGACAACTCCCGTCTTGGCAACTGCTGTACGTTTATACTCATTAGCAGACTTCTTCATTTCAAACTGCTTACATAAGTAAGATACAGTTTTTTTAGTATCCTTCTTAAAAGAATTGAAATGACTCAAAGCATAATTTAGATTGTCAGTGTAGTATCTTTCATCTGTCTCATCATGAAAAACCCTTTCATGAAAGTGCTTATTGAGATTTTCTTGAACGACTTTAAAGGGAACAATCTTTTCATTCACATCAACATCAGGAGTAGTTAAGTAAATCCATTCCTTTGCACTATCATCTACCAATGTCTCCAGTGCTTCAGAGAGTGCTCCATCAGTTATCGACTCAGTTTCACTGAATTCATAAGACTCTTCAAAAGAATCACTATACTCAGATGCACCGTCTTCTTCATTCTCTTGCTCACGACGCTCTGCTTCTTCTAACATCTCTTCATGTGTCATGCCCTCTTGCTCAGTATCAGCACTTCTATTACCATCCTTAGACTGAGGCATTACTTTATGATCTTTTTCATCCTCCTTTTCATTGGCGTACTTCCAAAGATCTTTAGCAAGATCAACAACATCGTCAAATGTTTTTGTATTTGAAGTCCTATCAACCCATACCTGTTCTTCTACAGTAAAAGAAATATCTGCATTGCCTTTAAAATATAAGTTAATACGATCAATTAAAGACAACTTCTCAATATCATCATCATTCACACCAAAGAAATCGTTATTCCACAACTCTCGATACCCATCATAAAATGATCTACGAAGACCAGGATAGGTACGCTTCATCATTTTTTCGATGCGAGCATCCTCTAACACATTGACAAATGCCTTTGATACCTTACCAAAGTCTTCATTGGGAGTATAGAGAGCATGTCCAACCTCATGTCCAACGAGAAGATCATAGACAGTATTAGAAGCAGTCTTCCAGATAGGAAGGATTAGCAGACGCTTATCAACATCAAAGCAGGCAGTGCTCACCTTACGATGCTCTACAGTCAGGTTTTCTGTAGCAAGCAGTTTAGCAAGAGTGCCTTTGACTTCCTGAGTGTTCATCCGTCTCTCTTGGTTACCTTGTAATTATAGCACTGTCGTCAAGGTGTGGGGACACTGCTGTGCCACTTTGGTCACTGTCCCAATCAAGAATCATCTGACATTTTTGAAAAATCATTAATCTTTTCAAATTTAATTGTTCGTAAAAATTTATCTACTAGGATCTCACCTTTATGAGAAATAACAAACAGATTAGTTTCGCTTCCCAAACTTCTAAGAATAGAAAGAAGTTCTGCTGTCGCTGAAGAATCAAGCGAACTATCAAAAACTTCATCCAAGATAAGCAGATTAGTAGCAACACTATTTTTCATCCGAGCAACTTCACGCCAAGTAAATAGAAGTGCTAAATCAATCTTCTGCTTTTCACCTTCAGAGAATGATGCATATGAAAACTCATCTCTGAAGCGACTCTTAATAATTTCATTGAATTCTTCGTCCAAGGTAAAATTGACAAAGAAGTCCATACTTTGGAGATATTTATTAATGAGATTGTTAAAGACTGGAATGTATTTTTTAATGATTTGACTTTTGATTCCAGAGTCTTTCAAAAGATTTGATACTACTTGATACTCAACAAGGGTTTTACTAACTTTACCACACTGTTCTTTTGTATCATTAAGTTGGTTTTTAAGTGACTCAAGGTTCTCAACTTCACTATTGATGCTCGGAGTATCGTTTTGAAGATTAAGTAATTCTTTACTAATTCCAAGATTCTCAAACTCTATACGAACAATTTCTTTATCACTGCGTTGGATTCTAGTATTCAGTTCAAAAGATTTTTTACTGATAGATTCTATAGTTTCGATAACACTTATTGCATCAGAAATTTTATCAGTCAAACCTCTGAAGTTTTCAGAGAGATCCTCACCTTTAACTTTTAAGGCACCAACCATAGCAAATTTAAAATTTTTATCAATCTCCTGTTGGCAAGTAGGGCACTCATCATTTGCTTTGAAGAATTTAAGTTGTTTAGATACACTCTTTAGTTCTGAATTGACATCAGATTGAGACTGTCTAAGTTCCTGTAGTATGGTTTTGTGGTCATCAACTCCCTCTAGAGACTCTTTGATCTCAGAAAGTTGTTCTGTATATTTTGCTTTATTATTTACTTCTTCATCGATCAATTTTTCATTACTAACAATTCTATCTTGCTTTTCTTTCTGCCGTGTATTATTTACTTCCTGTAAAGATTCGATCAATTTAGTTTGAGATGCTACTCTCTCTTCAGCAATACTAACCATATGCTCACAGTCTCTACTATGGGACTGTTCGGTACGAACTCTGTCTTTCAACAGAGCATTCATGTTTGAGAAGATGTTGATGTCAAGTAGATCTTCAATAACTTCTCTCCTGTGACTGGCAGCGAGTTGCATGAAGGGGACAAAAGTTGATGATCCGAGTATAACAACTTGAGTGAATGATTTGAAATTGAGTTTGAGGACTGACTGCTCCAAATATTTTTGGGTGTCCTTCGTGGCAGCATCCTGATCGACCAGTTTGTTATTTTTATAGAGTTCAAACGCATTCGGTTTAATTGCTCTGAATACACGATACTCATCCTTTCCGATAGAGAATGTAACTTCAACTTTGCAACCCTTTTCATTGATTGAATTTACTAACTGTGGTTTGTTAATTTTACGAAATGCTTTTCCAAACAAAGCAAAACACAGGGCATCTAACATAGTAGATTTCCCTGCGCCATTAGTACCAACTATTAAAGTTGATTGAGATTCGTTAAGTTGTATTTCAGTCCATTGGTCACCTGTTGAAAGAAAATTCTTCCAACGAATAGTCTCAAATGTAATCATGTTAAGGTGGAATTACGAGGTCATCTTTTGAAACAATTGAATAATGATATCCATAAGTATTGCAATTCATTGCTACAACTTCTTGTGCAACTTCTACAACTTCTAGGTCTTCAGCATAGTCATCAGCGATCAATTGTGTTACATATCTCTCAGCATCTTCTTGTTCTTCAAAGATATGAACAACTTTCTGATCGAGAGTATCAGTTGTAGAATAAATTCCACCACTAGTGAGGTCTGATAAGATAAACATTAGAGTTCCGATGCTTCGATGTATAAAGATCTCATTACACTTTTTATGTTATTTTTATCAACTTTTAGATCTATTTCATCTATGTAGTTGTCTAACAATGTTAGAGTATCTTCGGTTTCCAGCACTGCGTCACCATTTTCTAGTTCCACACTTAGGTCTTCAATAATTTTCAGATCCGCAAGATCTAAATTTTGAAGTTCCTTTACTGCATAATCAAATTTTGCATAATCGCCTTTGTTTTCGACGATTAATTTTACGAAAGATCCTTGTAATTCTTCCAGACCAGAAGTTTTTACCCCATCATTATAATACAATTTGTGGAAAGTGTCAAAGGGGTTCCTATAGAATGTTGTCTTTCGTGTGTCAGTATCGAAAACATGGAATCCTCTTTTGCATCCATAATCATTCCAATATAATTGGTAAGGATTTCCAAGATAATACACATTATCTCTATTAGATTTCATATGATAGTGTCCGCTAAACACCTTTTCAAATTTACTAAACATGTTAAGGTCCATCCCACTATGCATTACATGACCAGGATGTGCTTCAAAACCATTTAGTTCTAGATGACCCATGCATACTTTTGCATCAGTAGATCCTACCTTTTCCAGAACTTCTGCATGATTTTCATCGCAAATCCAAGGGAGAAGGAGTACAGGAAGACCATCAAAAACAGTAGTGGTAGGGTTGCTGATGACGTTGATGTTTTTGTATCCAGCAAGTAACTCACTTGGGGCGTTGATTCGTAAAGTATTTTTATAGTAGATATCATGATTACCAACGAGCATGTGCATTTTCACACCCATCTCACTAAGAGGATCAAACCACATTTCCTTTGCCGACTCAAGCGACATAAAGTTAATGGATCTACGCTTATCAAAAGTATCTCCGAGAGCGATTACAGTATCAATCTTAGATGCTTTGATAAAAGGTATTACAATTTTAGAATAAAATTTTCTATAGTGATTTATAAAATATTGATTATCGTTGCGAACTCCAAAATGTTGGTCTGTAATCAGAAGAATCTTCATCGCTTAGAGTTCATTTCAACACGAGATTTGATATGATTATAGTCGGAATGTGCGTCACCGTCAACTGTAAAGACGTGATCGTAACCAGATTTTTCTAAGATCTTATCTTTGATATCCATCTGTCGTTTCTCTTTAGCAATCCTTCTAAGGAATGCATAATAAACAATTTGTGTAAAGTATGCAAATGGATTTCTACTTTTTTCTGGATTGAAGTTATCGATGTACTGAATGCAGTTTTCAATACCATCACAAACCATATCATCTTTATACATGTAGTTGATAAAGTTTGGTCTGTATGATAAGTGGGTAGCAATTTTTAGAAAACATCCACCAATGTAGTTATTAACCCTAGGTTTCGGAAGATCATTCTCTTCTGCATGAGCGACTTTTTCTTTGTACTTGATGATCGCAGCAAGAAACTCTTGGTTATCTACATAATGTTGTTTTTTCTTTGGAGATGTTTTCATATGAATTTCATATCGTTTGTTTATTATAGCACATAAATTACGAAGTGACAACTTGACAGATTAAAGTTTCCTCTGTATAATAACACTGTAAGGGTTCAGGAGTACTTCTAGCTTTTAAAGATTCTTTCAAAGAGTGATCTTGCATCATCAATCGTACCTAGATATCCAGCAGTACCTTTTACATCTGTTTGCATCTCAGTCATTTTTTCAGAGGAAGTACTTTCACTAATGATGTATGCATCATAGAGTATGCTGATCTCTTTACTCATAGAGGCGACGGTGAGGATATCTTTTTCTCTAAGGATAAAAAACTCTTCATCGGATAATTGCATCCACTTACTAAAACCCATTCCACGAACAATTTTATGTTCGCCAACTTCTTTAGTAATCAAATTGATGCATACTGGATCTTGAACGAATGCTAGAGTTTCACCATCATCCTCTGTAAGGACTGCTTTACCCAATACTTCTTCACCATTGAGAAGTTTGAATATACCGTAAAACTCTTCGTCGTGTCTTGCGTAATTAATCATAAGCTTTTACTTTGACATCTATAATTTCGTAGTTAAATTTTTCTTCGTTATAGACTTTGACTCTTTCCATTAAATGATTGAGTGTATAGTTGTTACCTCTGTCTGTAGAGATATCATCAGCAATGTCGTATAACGTTGCTTGAGATTTATTTTCGCCTTTCCTTAGGACACGACCAATAGATTGTAGGTTGCGAACTCTGGACTTTGAAGGACTTGCGAAGATAACGTTGTGTAATCTTTTGATGTTGATGCCTGTGGAAAACGTACCATATGAAGCAACGATGATGGCATTATCAGATTGTTCGGTTAATAGTCTGATGTCTTCACGGTCATTAACATCTACTCCACCATGTACGAAATGTACTGGTCTTTCGGTGTAACTATTTATCATCTCGTAAAGAGGCACTCCATGGCGTTCTACATAGTTGAATAGTACCAGGGTATTTCCTTTCAAGTCACAAGCAAGATTGCGGATGAATTTGTTCCTACCTTCATGTTCTACAAGGTATCCGATCTCATCTTGATAACCTTCAAACAGTTTCTCTTCATGCTTTACCAGAACAATCTTTACTTTCAGTTTAGCAACATGTCCGTCTTGCATTAGTTGTGCAGTTCGTGTCACTTGTGAGCATCTACCAAAGACACCTTCCAGAACTAATTGATTGACATTTGCGCCGTCAAGAGTTCCTGTAAATCCAATACGATATTTACATTCATGCAACTTACCCATCAGAGACGTAAGAGACTTAGCTTTGAAAAGGTGCGCCTCGTCACCGATGACTACATCGAACCTGTCAAACCATTTTCTAGGTTCCTTATAGATAGATTGCCAAGTGGTAATTACCACCTGATGGTCCGTGTATTTTTCTTG
>Ga0181392_1000765_pt1 | contig 12314 bp, 7 predicted proteins | sample 15SPOviralmetaG_FD_130083 | JGI IMG/M metagenome (GOLD analysis project Ga0181392, IMG submission 130083) | Marine viral communities from the oligotrophic San Pedro Time Series (SPOT) site, San Pedro Channel, CA, USA - 15 SPOT_SRF_2010-09-15 | ecosystem: Environmental > Aquatic > Marine > Strait... | reverse complement strand
CCAACACATTCAATTGATGATATCGTAAGTTTGGAAACTAGTTTCCATGCTTTACCAACTTCAGTTGATGGAACAGATGAAGCAACAATTGAGTTTAAAGGACCAGCAGTAACTTAATAATTAAATTAACAGGGAGGGGTCATTCCCTCCCTCTTTTATAGGAAAAAACAATGACAGAACAAAAACAAAACGTATCACTAGCGAGTTTATTAACTCCAAGTAAAACAGTAACAGTTGATTACCCTACTTTAAATGGATTTTCAGTAGACTTATGTTACTTAGCAAGAGAAGAACTCATTAAACTTAGAAGTAGATGTGTATCTCAAAAATTAAACAGAAAAACAAGAGCTTTTGAAGAAACTCTTGATGAGGATAAATTTTTAACAGAATACTGTAAAGCAGTCATAAAAGGGTGGAAAGGACTCAAATATAAGTACTTAGAAGAGCTTCTATTAGTAGATATAAGTGGACAAGAACCTGAAGATGAATTAAAGTTCTCAGTAGAAAATGCAGAAACATTAATGAAAAATGGAGCTGACTTTGATACTTGGGTAACTGAAGTTACAGGCGACCTGGAAAATTTTACCAAGACCAAGTAACCCAAATACTTGGTTTATTAGACAAACAGTATAAAGAAGGTCAATTACCTCTGGACACATACTTAGAGATATGTGACCAAAAAGGTATAGAACCTGACCCAGATGAAATGCCACCAACTGTAGAAGATTATCCTTCTGAAGTTCAGGTGGCTTTTTTATTGCATAATTTATTGCCTGATAGATGGGAAGGAATGAGTGGATTTTATATGGGAAAAGACATGTCTGCTCTTGGAACTCTTTTAGATATATGGGAAGTTGAAGATAAAAAAACAGCTGTATATTTTATAAAACATATAGAACAAAGAAATTCAGAAATGATAAATAAAAAAGCACAACGAAAACAAAAAGCTTCCAGTGGTAAAGCAAAGGGCGGAATAAATTCTGCAAATATACAAAAGTAAATGGCAAAAACTATAAAAGGCGGAAGAATACTACTAGAATTAGATGATGGTAATACTATTGAATTATTCAGTAAAAAAACAAAAAAGGCAAAAAAAGACGTAGATAATCTTAGCAAATCTGAAGCTACTCTAAATCGTAATTTTAAGGGCGCATCTCAGCAGTCCTCCAATGCAACTAAAAACTTCTCAAAAATGTCTCAAGGCATTACAGGCGGACTTGTGCCTGCATATGCTACCCTAGCTGCTAATATATTTGCTATTGGAGCAGCTTTTAGATTTTTACAAAATGCTGCAGATTACAGAATACTAATCGAAGGACAGAAAGAATACGCCACAGTCACAGGCGAGTCTTTAGCTTTACTAACCTCTAGATTGCAGGAAGCTACAGGCCAACAATTAGCATTTTCTGAAGCAGCTCAAGCCGCCGCTATAGGAAGAGCAGCAGGTCTTAGCTCTGACCAAATAAGTAGATTAGGTAAAGTTGCAAAAAATGCTTCTATCGCTTTAGGCAGAGATTTAACAGACTCATTTAATAGATTAGTAAGAGGTGCAACAAAAGCAGAGCCAGAATTACTAGATGAATTAGGTATTATACTAAGATTAGAAACCGCTACTGAAAGATATGGGCAGGCCATAGGAAAAACAAAAGACGAATTAAGTACTTTTGAGAGAAGCCAAGCTGTAACAAATGAAGTTTTACGACAAGGTGAGGAAAAGTTTCAAGATTTTAGCACTGAATTAAATTCTTTTACAAAACTAGCAAAAGCATTTGATGATTTAATTAATAAACTAAAAGGCAGTTTAACAGGAGTAGCAGAATTTTTAGCGGGAGCACTATCAAAAAATGTTGTAGCCTTAGGAGGAGCCTTTGCCTTACTAGGAACTGGAATTGCTAGAGCAATATCACCTTCTATACCTAATATAGATGTAGGAAAAGCAGCAGGGAAAGCAAGTGAAAACGTAGGAAAGTTTTATACAGGAAAAAACGCATCAAAATTTGCAAGCGGTACAGCAGGGAAAGGAGATATTGCTAAGTTAGAAAGGTCTATGAATGCCAACAAATCAACAGTATTAAATTTTGAAAACTTTAGAAGAGTTGAAGCAACTAAAACGATAGCTATACTTAAGGCCAATAACCTACGTATGGAAGCAGATGGAAAGGGTAGCTATGCAAGAATGAAAGCAAATTTTATAGCAAATTTATATATTATGCAAGCAGAGCACGGCAAAGTAGTGGGACTAATGAAATTTGTAGGTGCAGGGCTTGCAAAATCTTTATCTTTTATTGGATATGCAGGTATGTTTCTTTCTTTAATTGGAGTAGTTTCAACTTTAATGGACAAATTTAAAGACCCTGCTTTGATTAAATTTGGAGAAGCACAAGATCGTATATTACAAGGCTTGCAGAAACAAAATGAAGAACTCGAAGAACTTCAAAATAATTTAAAAGATACTGCTGGATTTTTTGATGGATTAGTTCAATCCGCTTCTTTTTTAGCTAATTTTTCGTTTAAAGGCACTTCAGATGCTTTTATGAGTTTTAGTAAAATTATAGAGATGGAAGAAAAAGCTATTGAAGCAAGAAAAACTTCCAACACTGGAGGTGTTTTAGGAACACCCTTTATGGCAGGAGTAGACGAAATAAAGCTTAATACTAAAAAGCAGAATAACTCATTTACTGTTGACTTGAGTGATACCCAAGTAGATATTATAAATAATACAGTCAGTTCATTACAATTAATGCAAACGAAACTAGATGTTAATTCAGAGTCTTATGAGGATTTATCAAATAGAATTATGTCATTCACGGGTATATTACAGAGCGCAAAAGAGGGTCTGTCTGAAAAAGAATATCTAGAATTAGGGCAGGCTATACTTGAATTAGAGAATAATACTAGTAAAGCCCAAGAAACCTTCAACAAATTTGCAAATGCTAATCGTATAGTGAAAGATTCTGTAGTAGAGTATGGCAAGGCTCTCGCAGGCCTAAGAACTACTTCTGGTCCTTTAGGTATTCTTATGAAACAAGTAGAGACTATGGAAGATGCTTTTAAAGACATACTAGATAGTGATTTGAAAGACTTAACAGAGGAAAGTGCAAAAGACTTAATGAGTACTGCTCAAGAGTCAGCTATAAAAACAATGATAGGAAGTGATGCTTTTGCAAAAGCAGTAGCTGATGCACAAGGCAATAATGTAGAGGCACTTGCAAATATTAAACAGGCTCTTAAAGATAGAAAGAAAGAGTTATTAGAAGCAGCTAATGCTAGCTTTTTAGACCAAACAGGAATTAAACTTTTATCTCAAGCAGCTCAAATAGGAGCAACACCTCTACAAGCAAAAACCCTTCAAAACTTAGAAAAACAACGTGAAATTGAAAGACAAATAACAGCCGCAAAAGAGTTGGCATATACTTTTCAACTTGCAGGTTCTGAAGTAGATAAAGTTGCACAAGCACAAAATGACCAAAATTTATTAAACTTACAATTTCAGTTAGAGCTAATAAGGCTGCAAAAGGATGAAATGTATTTATTAGGTAAAGCAGCGAGAAGTGCATTTGAAGGGGGAATGAGTACTGCAATAGATGATTTATTAACAGGAAAAGAAAGTAGTTTAAAAGACTCAATGGCAAAATTAGCAAAAGGAGTATTCGAAGGAATTTCTAAACAATTATCAAGTAGAATGTCTGAAAGTATCTCCAACTTTTTATTTGGAGATAATAAATTAAAACCATATGAACAAGGAGCTATGATAATTGAGCAAGCACATATTAATGGAATAACAGCAGGTATGAGGGGTTCTTCACTATCTGGAAATGCTTATCAAACAGAAGAAAATTCTGAGGGTGGAGGAATGGCCAGATTAATGAACATTGCTGCAGGTATGTTTGGATTTGCAAAAGGCGGTATTACGCCAGCTTACGCAGCAAGCGGTGGAGTATTCTCAGGCTCAAAAGCAGGATATCCAGCAGTTCTTCATGGAAATGAAGCAGTTGTTCCTCTACCAGATGGAAAGTCGATTCCAGTCAGCGGGGGAATGGGAGGCAACATTACTGTAAATGTAAGTGCAAATGGAAGCTCCTCTAGCACTTCTGACTCAGGAGATATGTATGAAATGGGAAGAACAATAGCACAAGCAGTACAAAATGAAATTGAAAAACAACAACGACCAGGCGGACAATTAAGTCCTTATTAATATATTATGGCAATCGGATTCAATGTAGGAGGCTCTTTAGGGACTGTAGTACCCGACAAAGGTTTAAGCATCACAAACAAACCAAAAATTTTATTAGCATCTTTTGGAGATGGCTATGAGCATAGACTTGCAGATGGAATAAATAATACTCCACAGGTTTTTTCTCTTTCTTTTGCAAATAGACCCAAAGCAGAGATAGATGATATAGTTAATTTTTTTGAGTCAAAAGGGGCAGTAACTTCTTTTGATTATGTAGTGTCTGATTCTAATTCGGGGGGAAATGAAAGAACTATAAGAGTAGTTTGTTCTAATTGGTCCCAAACTTGGTCATACGATAATTTTTATAGCTTAACAGCACAATTTAGGAGAGTCTACGAGTCATGAGTACGAATAGTCTTATACAAGATTTACAAAAACAATCCTCAGGTTCCAGTTTAGTAGAGCTTTTTGAACTTGAAAAATACGATGGATCTTTTGCTTATATAACTCCAGGAGAGGATTCCGATGGCTCTTCTTTGCAATTGTACGACTATGCAGATAATTCTACATTGAGAACCTATGCACCTTATCCAGTTACTGCTGATGGCTTCGATATAAAAATTACTGGAGCAATAGCGAGACCTGTATGTACTTTTTCAAATGTAGGCAGTAATTTTACTACTCTTATTGGAACCTCTGATATTGATAGTTTATTGGGTAAAAAATTTATAAGAAGATTAACTTTAAAAAAATATTTAGCAAATGAACCCGGGGATACTGGGTCTGGAGTACAGTCAATAGAGTTTGTTCGTCAAGTTTGGACTATTGCAAAAGTAACAGATAGAGATTCAAGTAGTTTAATTTTTGAACTTGCTTCTCCTTTTGATTTGCAAGGAGTTAAGATTCCTGCAAGGCAGATAGTAGCTAATGCTTGTCCTTGGGAGTACGCAGGTGCAAGTCCTGATCTAACAACTTCTCAAAAGTGCGGAGGATGTACTTGGCATAGAAAAGGTGACTTTAATATATATCAAACAACTCCAATTACTTTAAAAGTATATGCAACAATTGATGATGAATATATATTTAGTTCTTCTTTAAGCTATACTAATTATACAACAGCTTCTGGAAGCACTTCTTTTTCTGTAGATAGTTATATTAAAACAACAGGAGAAAGTGCAAAAAGAATAAGTAATACTGGAATTGTTTCAGCTGTAACAGATATAGTAAGGTATTGGATAGTAAATACTACAGATACTAAAGATAATTTGGGGAGTCCTACTGATAGTAATGCTAAGTTTGATGCTGTAAGAGTTTATGAGACTTACAATGCTTCTACTACTTATAAAGCCTATACAGATGATAGATTAAATGAGATGGTACAGTATGACGGTTTTATATGGGTAGTTAAAAAAGAATCCACAGGAAATACTCCTGGATTTAATGAATATTGGAAAAGAGGAGATGAATGCGGCAAAAGACTCAGTTCTTGCGGTAAAAGATTCGGCTTCAATGCTGTAGATAAAACAAGTACTACTTCAAGAGCAAAAGCTTCAGTTAATAGCTATCCTCAATTACCTTTTGGAGGTTTTCCAGGGTCAAAGAATTTTGAATAAGTTTTTAAAAGAAATATTCTCTCACGCAGAGAAAGAGGCTCCACGTGAGATGTGCGGGTTAATAATAGAACAGAACAACGAAGAAAAATGGATTCCTTGTGAAAATAAATTTTTGGGAGAAAATCAATTTGAAATTGACGCAAAAGTTTTCGCAAAGTATCAATTAATTTCTAAAATAAAATATGTAGTCCATAGTCACTATATGCAGAATTGTAAACCAAGTCAGCATGATAAAGATGTTGCAAAAGTTTTGGGTATACCATTTTTAATTGTATCATACCCGGAAAAAGGAGTTGAAATTTATGACCCACGTTAAGTTAATGGGAGAAATAGGAGAAAAGTTTGGAGCAGAATGGGATATGAATGTATCTAATTTTCGTGATATGTTTCGTCTAATAGATTGTCAAACAGAAGGATTCGGAAAATATTTAGTAGATTGTGCAAATAAAGGAATTAATTTTACTATACAAAATGGAGAAGACTTAGTAGATGGTACGCTTGATGCTATGATTGCGCCAGTAAAAGATACGGTAATTATAACTCCAATAGCTGCAGGTGCTGGTGCAAGTGATGTATTTAAAGTAATTATTGGAGCAATCTTAATTTACTATGGAGCAGGTTTTATTGAGAGCATGTTCGCAGGAGCAGAGGGAGCAGCAGCTGCAGAAGCAGCCGCAGCCGCGGAAGCAGGAACAGCAGCAACAGCAGCAGGAGATGCAGCCGCTTTTGCTGAGTCACAACAAGCTTTACAAGCTGCTGGACAAAAAGCAGAAATGTTAAGCAAGGCAAAAATAGCTGCAACAAGAGGAATACAAGGACTTGGAACTACATTAGGAATGGAAGGAGTTACAGGATATCTAACACCAGATTCTCCATCAGAAGCAGGCAAAAGTTATCTATACGATGGCCCTGAAAATAATATACTACAAGGAGCACCAGTTCCTTTACTGTATGGAAGGCTTTTAGTAGGTGGTTCAGTAATTAATTTTGGATTTATAGAATCTCAAGTAAATTATGCAAATGGATATGTCTCAGTATCTTCTGATACTGAGGAAGGAAAAGACGATGATGGAACTATTAATCGTCCTATTGGTTCTCAACCTTTTTAAGGAATAAATATGAAAAATTTTGGAAAATTTTATGATTTAACAAACGGCGGAAAGGCTATAGGAGCAGGCAGTTCTTCAGGCACTAATATGTCCCCAAATGAATATCAAACGGCAGTAGTTTATGACTTATTATCGGAAGGCCCTATTGAAGGTTTAGTAGATGGAACCAATTCTATCTTTCTAGATAAGACTGGTGTAACTATTGGCAATCAAAAAAATCAAATAGTGAATCTTACAAATGTTTCTTATACTGCAAGTACTAGAACTATGGTAGACTCTGATTCTCAAAATTTATTTTCTGAACTAGAAATTGAAGATGGTACTAGATATGTTGTAATTGCTTCAGGTAAGAAACTCTTGACAGGCAATGGCTCATCTACAGGAGCTTCAGGAACATTAAATTCAATAAGAGTAACAACAAGTGCAAACTTTTTTAATACAAATGATTTAAACTCTGCGGCTGCAGACGCTGCCGCAACTACTTCTTATGATAATTTACCTCCTCAATATGTAAGAATAGAGGGAGCAGGGCATAATGGAGCTAATTCTACTCTCGTTGCAAAAATAGTAAAATATATAGATGAACAAACAGTAGAACTTGACTCTCCTATAGGAAGAACTTTTTCAAATAAAACAATAGCTATAGATAAAGTAGCTACTTTTGCTTCAAAAACAAATGCAAATACTGTAGTGTTAAATAATATAACTGAGTACGGAACAGATAATAGAGATGTTACTGCAACAGAGGCTATAATCTCAAGCCCGATAGAAACAGTAGATGATACTCACTATAACTTCGAACAATTTAAGTATGCTTTTAGAAATGGTACAAGAGGTCAAAGTTGGATTCCAACTTTTAAAGGAATTGGAAGTTCTTCTATAGTACAAGGACCTAATCAAACAGTAGAAGCAACAAATCTAAGCAGTATTATGGGAAGTAATAATTTTACTACTACTGGAGGCTGGAATAGTTCCGTAGGGAGTGCAACTGCAAGTCCAGTTATAATAAACTCTTCTAATGTTGCCAATCCTCAAGAGGTTGATAAAGTAAAACTTACATTTAAGTTTCCTACAATGATAGCAACTAAAGCAAGTAGTGGAGATGAAGATGCTGCTATTTGTGAATTAAGAATATTTTTTGGATTTAAAAGAGAAGGAGATAATAATTTTACAGAAGCTTTAATTTTTGGCTTATCTGATGCAGAAATACTTGCAAGAGGTTCTGGAAAATATACTTCTGCTTGGAAATTTGGCTTTAATACTGGAAGAATTAAAGCAGAAACAAAAGCTCCTTTTATAGAAACTTTTACAATACAGACAGGGGATTTTCAACCTTATACAAGTTACCAAGTTAGAATAGAAAGACTAGGCCCCTCTAGTGGTATAAATGGAGATTATGATCATTCTTCTCCTTGTATCTTGCAAACAGTTGAACACATAATTGATGATAAATTAAGATATCCATATGCAGCTTACTCTTCTCTAATATTTGATGCAGAATCTTTTGCAAAAATACCAAGACGTTCTTATGATATTAAGGGTTTGTTAATTAAAGTCCCCACAAACTACTTTCCAAAAGGAGAAGGTAATAGAACAAGAGGCGAGTACGATAGAAATGTAACTACAGGAGCCAACACAGGCTCTTATCAGAAATGGGATGGAAACTTTAGAGGAGATACTTCAACTTTTTCTTCAGATAATCCAAACTATAATAAAGTATGGACAGATAATCCAGCGTGGATATTTTATGATTTAGTCACTAATAATAGGTATGGACTAGGTAAATATATAGACTCTACACAAATCGACAAGTACGGACTTTTTAGAATTGCAAGATATTGTGATGAATTAGTTTCTGACGGTAAGGGAGGAACTGAACCTCGTTTTACTGCAAATCTATACTTAAAAGACTCAGCAGAAGCTTTAAAAGTATTAAAAGATGTTGCTTCTACTTTTAGAGGTATGATGTATTGGCTAGATGGAGAAGTTCAATTTTCTCAAAATAAATATCAACAACCTGTTTATACTTTTTCTAAAGCTAATGTTATTGGAGGAGTTTTTAAATATACCTCTACTAAGAAACAATTTAGAACTAATCAACTAAGAGTAACTTGGAATAATCCAGAAGCTATGTATAAGCAGCAAGTTGAGATAGTAGAAGATACAAATAATATTTTAGAAACTGGGAGACTAATACCTAAAGATGTTGTGGCCTTTGGATGTACTTCACAAGGACAGGCACATAGATTTGGTAAATGGCATTTATTTTCAGAAATAATGGAAACAGAAGGAGTAGCTTTTTCTACTTCTATGAGTGCTGGGTTTTTAAAACCAGGAGATGTAGTACTTATACAAGATACAGATGTTGATAATATAAGATATAGTGGTAGAGTATCAAGTTCTTCTACTACTACGGCTATAAATATAGATAATCCTATAAATCTATCAAGTGGCAATATTTTTACTATTTCTGTTATGTTCCCTAAAGGTGGAGCTTATTTAGGCGATGAAATAAAAACAATAAATGACAATCTGTCAGATGCATCTGATACTTCTTCCTATACAAGAGGGCAACTTATAACTCATGCAAAAGTAAATGGAACTGTAGTGGAGATAACAACTGCAGAACAAGCTTCAAACGCTGTAGATAGTGTTGGTAATGAATTAAATTTGTTATGGAATCCGCACTCAAGAATTGAAACAAAAACTATTACTACTACTTCTTCAAGTACAAGTGCTATAAACATTTCGGACGCTTTTAGCTCGGCACCTCAGCAAGACTTTATGTGGGCAATAAGAGAGTATAATTCTGCAGGGGCTCTAACAAGCGGATCTGCTAAACAATATGTTATTACTGGCATTAATCAAAGTAATAAAAATTTATATGAAATAACTGGAGTACAGTATTCCCCCGCTAAATTTGATATGGTAGATAGGGGATATATACTAGAACAAGGACTAGATATTGATAAATTACCTTCTTTTAATGAAGTTGTACCTGTACCTGGAACTCTATCTTTAAATTTAGTAAAAAATTTAAACCAAGGAGTAGAAGACCCAGGAAATCCAACAGAAAATACAAAAAACAAATTAAGAGTAAATTGGACTGCTCCTGTAAATAGTGATGGAACAAGATATCAACACCTAAGTCACTATGAAATAAAACATAATGCTTTAACAGAAGGCAAGTATCAAAAGATAAGAGCAGGAAAAAACGATTCAAAAATACTTATAGAATACGGAGCACCTAAATTAGTTACTGTAAAATTACAAGCAGTAAATACAAATGGAACAAAATCAAATATAGTACAAAGAAAAATAAAAATTTTAAATTCTTCTTTAGAAAATACTTTATCAAAAATAGGTCTTATTCCAAAAGGAGGAGTACTTAACAGAGCTTTAACAATTAGTGCGGAAACAGTTTCTATAAATAATTATGCTTATCAATTTGATGCTCCAAACGGAGTTACTTATAATAATAATACAAATAATGCTGCTTGTTATCAGCAAAGCTTTAATGGAATGGGTGCTTCTGCAGAAGCCTATTTATTATTTGATGCAAGTGAAAGCACTGATAAACTAAAAGCAGTTCAAATTCACACTGATACTACTGCACAAGACTTCTCAGGAAATACTCCAGGATATCAATATATAAAAGAAGTAGGAGCTTCTAATGATGGAGTGACTCAAGCATCAGGAACTGTTTCAGGTACAACAGGTAATAATATTATAACAGGTTCAAGCACTAACTTAGACACAGACTTTATTCCTGGAGATAGAATAATAATTGATGCACCTGGAACCACAAGACTTTATAGTACTGTAACTTTTATAAATAGTGATACTTCTATTGAGATTTCGGATACTTTGCCTCGAACATATTCAGGCGTAAATGTATTTAAATTAAGTTTTAGACCTGATACTTCTTTTGATGCAATAATTGCTAAGATAATAACTGATAGCAGTACTAATTACAGTATCAGCGAAACTTATGCAATTACAGCAGGACTAGACGGTGCTGCAGGTGGAGGAGTAGATGCAAGAACGGTAAAACTAGCTGCAAGTAACTTTGTAATTAGATATGATAATGGAAGTCCTCCAGATGACTCTACAACTATAGATATTTCAGCGACTCCTCAAGGGCATGCTGTAACGCCTACTTTTGATTACTATAAGAGTACAGACCAAGGGCAAAACTGGTCTCAAATAACTACTGATTCTTCAGGGAGTACTATAGCTTCTACAGCAACTTCATTTACTTTAGCAGACGGAGATGAGCCAGCATTAGACTCAGAAACTCAAATAAGATGTAGAATGTTTGAAGGTGGAAGTTTAAAAGCAACTGATGTTATTACTTTATTTTCAATACAAGACGGGGCTGGAGGTATTGGAGGTGTTACAGGTAATTTAACAAATGCCGTGCATACTGTTGCAACAGATTCAAATGGAAGTACAAGTGCAAGTGGCTTTTATGACAATGCTGGGGGTACTTTTGAAACTTTTGTAGGTGCTACTGCAGTAAGTACAAATTCAAATGTATTATTTTATACAGGAACATCAGGTACAAATACTACTGCTACTCAAAATGGATTAACATTTACATTAACACAATCAACAGGTGCATATGCTTTATCAGGTTCAAGTTGGTCTACAGATGATGAAACTTTTACAGTCAGAGCATTAATTCCAGAAAGCGTACATGGTGGTACAGGAACAAAAACTTTAACAAGAAAATATACCATATCAAAATCCAAAGCAGGTGTTACTCCTCCTACTCCAGACAATGGAAAAAGAACAATACAAGGATATCTTTTCTATGAAGCAACAGGAGGTGCGCCAAGTGCTCCTTCTGGAAATACTTATACTTTCTCTACAGGAGTTGTAACAGGTACAGGAATTAGCACAGCTACTAACCAGCCTACAGACGTATGGTTAAATAGTCCAAATACTCAAGACGCAACTTCTTCAAATACTTTCTATACTGTGAGATACTATGGAACAGAAAGCAGTGCAGGAGATAGTACTATATCTGTTGCATATGGAAATGTTGTTCAACAAACAAACTTTTCAGGAGTAGTTACTTTTAGTAATGGAACATTTAATGATGGATCTGCTATAACAACAATTGACGGTGATAATATTTCAACAGGACAAATTCAGTCTTCTGTTACAAGTGAGACAAGTACCTTTACAACAGCAGGAGCATTATTTGACTTAGACAATGGAGAAATAAAAACTCCTTACTTCTATTCTACAAATAGTGGAGCAGGTTTCAAAGGAAGCATAACAGGTGCTTCAGGAACATTTACAGGCAGCCTTACAGGTGCTTCAGGTACATTTGGAGATGCAACTCTTAACAGCGCAGGACTAACTATATCTGGAACAGGCTCAAGCATTAATTTAGGCAGTGGCAACTTT